>ERZ1066121.692-NODE-692-length-29107-cov-12.180401_pt1 | contig 29107 bp, 29 predicted proteins | sample MGYA00382768_ERZ1066121 | MGnify/ENA primary metagenome ERZ1066121 (study PRJEB33369, sample SAMEA5778351) | biofilm metagenome | biome: Industrial cooling water; feature: Water cooling tower basin; material: Biofilm | place: United Arab Emirates | collected...
TGGCAGAACGGGAATCGCCTATGTTTTCCTCTGTCCTTTACTAAAGTGCACTACCAAATCATCTACTGTGATGACTGGGATCAATAGCTGTAATGATAGGTCGTCAGGTGTCAGCTCCGGTTGGTAAAAATATATCCACCATCCCAGGAAGAATTGAGCAGCTCGAACGTGGTTGTCAGATGTCTCCTCGTTGCAGGTGTCAACCACGCGATTGGGATAGTAAGGCGCACAGCAAAATGCTCTAAGATTCTCTAGTTTAGATTGGAGCTGAACACTAGTTTCCTTAGGTTGAAGGCGATACCTCAAATTTTTCTTTCGTTCGTCAGGCATCAATACCGTGTCTGCCATATCCCCTAGACCAGGGAGTGGAGGAGCGCATTCATCCTCAAACCGAATCGACTTACGGTATCCGGGATACCAGGTTTGACCGGCAGCAAAGCTGTGAACCTTTCGTAACCGACCTCCATAGGTATTACGGATAGAGAGCTTGATGCGGTGTTCTTCAAAATATGCGTCCATCAGCCCCAATATTTTAGGTAGGAGCCGGACTGATTTAGTAGACAAGAAGGCTAGAGTTGCTTTCTGATCAATAGCTTTCATCCGTTTCTTGGAATCAGAGAGCTGGAATCCCAAAGGTGGAGCCCAAAAGCGAGAAGCTCCACTTCTGACCTCTTGGCAGGTTTGTTTAGCACGCTCCTCAGGCTGAGTGGCCTGGATATATTCGCAGTACATGTTAATGACGTCAGCGATCGAGACTGGAAAGTTTTGCATGTCAATATTCCCAAAATTGAAAGTGGACAAGTAGGATTCGGTTTTAGCTTTTGCATACGAGCTAAGCCAAGAAAAAATAAGGAGTATAGGGTTTTTAGAAAAATATCAATAAAATCATTTTATATTGATATTTCTAAAAACCCTAAAAACTTGGAGGACATACTCCCTTGCCGATGAATTAGGCCGAGAAACCGACAAAAGCCTCTGGTATAAAGGATTTTGGCTCTTCTTGAGGCATTTATGTCAATATAAAAGAGAGGATACACCAATACTAATTAGCTATTAAATACAAGCTAACGCCCTATTGTTTCGGGCTTATTGGTGGCCTCTAATCTACTCGCATTCCTCACTCTCTTCAGGTTTGTTTTCGATTAGGTAGTAATTAAGTGCTAAGCCCTTCAACGCTAGGTGCTCCTTGCTTTCTTCCAAATATTGGCGAGGTATTAAGACCTGTCGGCCACGAGCAATATCTTCTAAGAGAGTGCTGGCTGGGCAGCCAACTTTCTCAGCTATTGCCTTAAATAACTCCTGCCCTGTTGGAGTAACTGAAAAAGACTGGTTTTTCTTTTTCTCAGACTCTATCTCAGGGACATTTTTCATGGACTTGTGTCCTTTTATGGCAGCTTTCTTTTGATGAGGCTTTCGCTGAGGACTGGGATTCTTGGAGGAAGTTTTCTTAGCCATAGGATGGTTCGTCTCTTTAGGTCAGTTTGTTGCCAAGAGCGACCTCCGTATTCTTTTAGGGAAGAGAGGGCAAAAAACAAAGGAAGCCCCGATCCCCAAGAGGATACGAGAGGCTTCCTTTGTTTAAGGTGAAGGCTCTAAATCAGTCTATCTTTTTCTGTTGGAGCACATTCTAGCGTAAGATTCTCAACTTGTCCGCCTTGTAGTTGAATTTGACTAAGTGCCCCTCAGCATCTAGGGCGAAGATCAGTCGTTTCTACCGTAGCGATCCATGGCAGCTGTGCCACTGCATAGGCTATGAGCAAATGTGCTCTCTGTGCCAGTAAAGCTAAAAATGGACTTGATTTGACCTGTGCTGCTCTGTGCCAGTTGTCTCAAAACCTGGTTTTGCCGTTCTACCTAAAAGGCGCTTCCATATCTCTCGATTGGACTAGATACCTTGTGTGACGAGGGTTTCCGCAGCAGAACTAGCCGCAGAGTGGTTGCGGCGCGGGGCAGCTAGCCTGGGTTTGTCATCAGCCTGTGGCTTAGCCCTCAAGTGTCTAGGGCTCCTTTTCTCGTGGAGGGGGAATCATAGATTTCCGGAGTATTGGTACTACCGACCAAATGATTAGGATATGGCAGCAGACCAATGAATTAGGCGCTCAAATTGACGAAGTAACCATTGATCATGACCAGGACCAAACTGTAAGAGTACTTGAGGTGCTTTGCTATATAGGAAAAATGGGGTCTGGTGACACTGCTGATCTCAGGAGGGCGATCGTGCCTTTAATCAAGCAATGAAAAGCCCCCGAATTGCTTCGAGGGAAAATTGAGAGGCTTTCACCTTTAAATTTTGAGTTGAGCCTTATTAGCTGGTTTGACACTAAACCACGTAACCCAGACTGGCTTCTATGCCAGTCAGTTGTAGCAGATTGCCTCGTTGAGTTACTGATGCCCCAATTCGCGGCTGATGGAACTGTTTCCATGCGCTTCCTCCGCGCAAAAACAATTCCATCCATTGCAGCCGCTGGTTACCATCAGCATTCGGCCACCCAGAACTTCCCGGCGCAAACGCCAAGAAACCTTCCGGTACGGCAAAGCTGCTATCTGTGTAAATAGCCTCAGCAGTTACATCGCCTACTCTGATATGGGCAAGAGAGCCAGGAGTTAGACCAATACTGTGCGCTGGAATGGTCGTCTTAAGATTGCCATATCCGTCTATCCAAATAACCTCTCCTAGAGGAATATCAGGAATTTTGTCCAGTGGTAAAGCGTCCCCTAGTAAAGTCTCGTCTCCTTGAGCTAAAGCCGCGATCGCTTCTGGGAAGATGTCACGAGAGCGAAACTGAGAGCCACAGCTTGGGAGATTGATGACTCGCAAGACCTTGACATGATCCTTGATAAAGGAAAGTGTGTATCCGGCGTTAACACCAATGACCTTAACGCCATTGGGCAATAAGGCATAGGTCAGTGATTCCCCTGCATTGTTCTTTCTGGCTCTCTTGTTATCTTTGCGAGGGGCACAATTGTGATAAAGGATCCGCTCTGTTGGTCCTGGATTGAGCCCTAACTGGGCAATCCAAAATCCAGTAGCTTGGGTGCTGAAAGCGGGAACAGATAAAGACTGAAGCTGGGCCGTTGGCAGTTTTAGCAACAACTGCTGAGCAACTTCTGCAAAAGCACCGTCTCCAGCACCGTAATCAGCAATGTTGGTCACCAATATTGAATGTTGCATTTTTGTTCTCCTTTTGAGTTAGTAGGTAGCAGATAGTGAGAACCTCGCCAGGAATTGCTCCCGACGAGGTTTTTGATTACCCATCTGTTTCGTGATGAGGAGGCACTTGAGCCACATGGTCAATGGTTTGATCAGGAGCCTGATCAAACAAGAGAGGATCTGATAGCTGCTGGCACTCGGCTAAGATCGCGGGACTGGCAATTGCAAGCCCCACTCTTAAAAGAAGCACTAGAGCATCATGAGTGGCTTTATTCTTGAACAAACGCGCAAGCTTTAGCCGCGCTTTTTTGAACTGTCTGCTATAGTGGAAGGTACGCATTGGCATTTCCTCAGTGGATTGTGGTCTTGTCAATTTTCCTAAAGCACTGGTAGCCGCCAGTGCTTTAGGCCTTTAAGGGCAAGCCCTAATGAGGGCAAGCCCTAAAGCTTTGCAGGAAAAACTTAAGTAGGAAGTACCCACAAAGTTGTCGATTCTCGGTTGACTACTTGTGCGCGTTGTCCAGCACGGATAGGTAATTTGCTGGTTGTACGACATCTCCAGTACACGCCCGCCAAGAGGGCCTGTCCTGAGCAGCCAGGCTCGACATCATTGACAATGACAACTTCCTGATTGAGAAGATTGAACGTCCGATCCGTTAAAAGGGGAGCCCTTTGAGGGCGGAACAACAGATTAAGCATTGGACTTCCTCCGAAAGAAAAAAGGGTGAGTGGCCCCCGGTGCTGCCAATCCATGGATAATTGACAGCACTAAGGGGTATTGATGCGTTCTGCTGGTTATCTAGTCAAAACTAAGGACTAAATTCCCCTGGTTTGGCTATCTAGGCCCAGATGAAGACTTTGTAGCCAGAGCGCGACGTTTTCCAAGGATCCGCTCGCAATAAGTTGGTAGCGTCCCGCCGACTGACGTTTCCGGTTGCCAGGGGCCAACTCATTGCAGCTATGTTCCAGTGCCGCGCCAGTCAAGATTTTCTCGGTGAGATGAAGCTTCCCGCATGTGGAGCACCGATAGATTAAGGCTCCATCCTTGAGTGCTAGAAGCAGGTCTTGCAACGCATCCAGATCCTTTAGTAGCGGTTGCAAGCTCAATAAGAGGTCGGCTTGCAGTGGCTCTAGGTAAAGCTTTTCATCGATTCTTATCGGCTTGAGCTTCAGAGGGGTTTCCAAAAGCAGCAGAGGCTGATTCAGTTCCTCGGGGGTTAGTTCCAAGAGCCCACCAAGATCAGTCAGGGACACCAGATTCTCCTTCAACTGTGAGCGGTTAGTCAGTAACGTGGTCATTTTCATCACCTCAAGAATGGATGTTTAGTAGCGGCAGAGCTTGAGGCGGAAGGAGATTTGGCATTCTCGGGACCACCCGCCCCGTGCTCGGCCTGTGGTTCATCCAGGAAAGCACCCGATGAATCACTGCAAATATAGTAGCACTTCAAAATAAATGCGTGTTCCCAAGTGCACTAAAAGTGCAATACAAATAGTACAAGCGCTCATATTGTCTAAAAAAGTAATCTTTCAAGGTTGTTTATGGACTCAATATAATTTGAAAATGTATTTTTTTAGAAAAAAGATTTTGCCAGGATGCAAGGTTTGCCTGCTGAATCCAATCAAGTGTCTTCTAGATGACACTTCGTGTGTAAAATATGCGTCTAAATGCGTTAAAAGAGAGTTTATCTAGAAAAACAGCCCCACCCACCCCAATTTATTTAGTTTTGTTAAGGAATTGACGTCATGGAAAGTTATGAGGTTCAGAGAACACGTTTTGAAGCTGAGCAGCAGAGATTTTGGAGGGCTCTTAAAGAAAAGCTGGAAGGCTTCAGGGATCGTGGTGGTGCTTCTATGGCGGAGTTAGCAGACGGCTTAGGTGTTAGTCGGCAGCCACTCTATAACTTTATGAACGAGCCATCTGATGGCTTAAACAAGCTAGATCGCTTGGCTTTGCTCTCCCTGTGGGCATATTTGACAGATCCCAAGCAGTACAGCAACAGAAAGTTGACGCCAGAAAACCGAACTGTAAGACAATCTCTTGCTAGAGAGGGACCAGATGATCTGCTCCGTGCTGTTGGATTCTTGGGCACCGATGACCTCGATAAAAAGGCAATGACCATCACAGATCCGCAGATGAAGCGTCTTATCTTGCGGCTACAAAGCAAGTGGCTGTATGACGACGCTTTACGGGCATACATTATTGATGGCTTTCTAGATGATTTGTTAGACCAAGGACGCCCGAATCGCGACTCTTATCTATATCCACTCGATTATGAGAAGTTAGATGAAAGGAAAAAGATAGAGGAATGGCCGTTTACCGAACAGTTGCAGGATAAGGAAAAATACCGAGAATCTGTGATTAGAGAAATATATCAAAGGGCAATTAAAAATCTGGTCTCATCAGGTAAAACGGAGTTTGTTGAGTCTGAGCTCTTTGAGCTGTATCAAAGCATAATCGAACACCATGAAAATAGAGATGGCGACAATGAGGTGAAAATATACAGATGCGAATTTGAGACTCTTTCTTCAAAATCAATACTCGATAGACTAGATTTTGAAGATATTCAAGTCAAGGCTGAAAAGAGAGTTTCATTCAATCCTGAAATTATAACTGAAAAAAAACAATTTCCTCCAATTATAGAAGTGAAAATTGGTTGTGAGTTGGTGATAAAAGATGACCAAGAAAGCATCAAAGAATCATCCTTTAAGTATGCATCGACTGCTACGCACGTAGAAAATATGCTGGTAGCGATTAAACAAGGACTTTGCCACCCCCTTGATATATCTGGATTCTTTCTTAGGGCAGTAGGACGAACTGACAAGAGTCTGGCAAGGGTGGCAATTGCTTTGTCGGAAGCTGATTCATGGCCAGATGAAAAAGCGCGGAACAAAAAAGAACCGAAATACAAAAAAGTTGAAAAAGTTTATCAAGGGTGGTGGGTTACTTCTAATACAATTCTTGGTATCCTAAAAGCATTTGTTGATGCATTTAAAAGATGGCTTTCGGGAACAGATATTCAAAACTCTGAGTATTATAAGGCTTGTCGAAAGCTTGCAAGCGTGAATGAAGATTTTTATGGAATTAACACTGCTATCTTTGAAGGTAACTTTGATGTTTTCCCTGGCCACAGTGAATTAGAAGGGAGGATTCATGAAACAATTGGAGTTATAAGACAAGTTGAAAATGACAACCTTTTTGAGTTCATGGAAGAAGTTAGGCTTCGATTAAAAGGCAAAGAGTTTAGAATTACGCTTACTTTGTTACACCTTCATATTTATCAGGGTGACATAGCAAAGGCAAAGCAAATTATTGATGATTACCAAAACCCTAGGATTCTTGTGGACAAAGGGGTTAACTCCCTTGATAAGACATTTAAAGATCTGCTGGTCATGAGTGCTTACATCGAGTACATGAAGTATAAGCTTGTTACAGGAGATAAAGAGTTTTTGGTAGGAAAACTCTGGAGGGTCGATAAGAAATATTCGTTGATTGAATGTGAAAAGATTGCCAGGGCTTATGTGCGTCAATCAGGAAACATTAATTTCAACTGTTACTCATTTATGGCAGAGTTTCTTGCCACGCTAGGGATGATGGAATTTTATGCGATTGAAAACAAAAATGAATATTTTGAGAGAGGGCGTGAATATCTTGAGAGAGGGCGTGAATATCTAATAGAGTCAGCGCATTACTCTTCGAGAATCGGCTATGAGAGAAAAGCTACTCAATCATTACTGTACGTAGTCCGCTGCCTTAGCCGTTTGAGGTCGGATAATGCAGGTCAGGAAAGTCAGAAGATACTTGATGAGGCTGAGAGGGTTATTGATAGAAAGCAGTCTGCTCAGGATATGGATTGGCTGAATGCAATTTACCATCTGAGTTATGGTGAGAAATATTTGCTTATTGATGACTTACCTGATATGGCGGTAGTAGAATTCCTGTCAGCCTTCAGATGCACCCTCAGTATAAATTACATGAGGTTAGTGCCGGACTGTTTGTATGACATCTTTAGAGCTTGCGCTAGAATTCTGGAATATAATGATGAAAACACCATAAATACCGTAAAGGAAAATATAAAAATAGCTATAGATAAGAAGCATGTTAGAGAAAAATTTCCATTCCTTTATGATGGAATTTATAGCTCAACTTTGAGTAATTCAATTAGCTTTGCGGAAGAATTGATTAGTGGAAATATAGCTGAATGGAAAATAGAAGAATTTGGAAATACATGTAGAGATGCAGCTATTAGCTTGTGGAACCAATGGGCGAATACTGAGAGATACGGCAAACACGCATTCTCAGAGCATATTCTTGGTGGTAGTTTTTTATCTCCTTTATCTAAAGATTAGGTGATCATGACACGTACCTCTGGAATGATATGGAGTAGTTTGATACTATAGGGAAGGCATTCTCGGGGCTACCCAGCCCCAGGAACTTTAATTGGCATGCGAGACACTACATGTGCTTGCATGCCAATTTTAGGTTTGGCCCCCTAATTGCTCTCTTATTCCTGAGGTGATCGAAGTTAAGACCGCAACAGAACTAAGGTTTTAACCTGCTTCTCTAGTTGGGGCAGGCAGCGGCTTATCTTCTCCACCGCCTCTGGCTCAGTCTTACCTAGGTAGGCTGCGATCGCGCCCCAAACCAACTCACTCTAACAAGGCAGGTCGGACTAGAGCCCAAAAACAAAACCCCTAGCGCTGGCCAGGGGCAGACGTGAAATTCCATTTACGCCAAATAGCTTACTCCCGCTACCGTCCCTACTGACACGGTCACCATAGACAGGTAGCGGATAAGCGTTCCGCATTGTAGATGCACCTTGAAACTAACCCTCACTGGCAGCGGGGCCGGTGGGGGTTTTGCTTGCTACCTTGCCCTGCTGAGCTAACCGATTCCATCCCATTGCCCTTCGGCCATTGCGGCAGGAGGCCTCTGCGTTTTTTACCCTACCCCTGGCGTACTGTGTGGCCTCTGCGCGAAGCCCCCGAGAAGGGGCGTAGCAACGATGGCCTATCCCAAACTAACCCCAGTGGATCGCGCTAATCCTGCTCCATCAGCAGAGACGCCACCACTAGGAGGGCAGCCGTCTCTTCCGAGCAATCCATCAGGGTGAGCACCAGGCGGTAGCGCTCGATCGCCTCAGCCAGCGTTGCCGGGACCGGAATCGAGTCCATCAGTTCACCTGCTCCAAGAGGGCATCAACCCGCCGCTTCTGGTCAGCAGGCACATTCATGGGGCCGGGTGCCCCGACCTCACGCCGTGACTCCGCCAGCGCTGCCGTACGAGCGTCAATCAGCTGCTGAGGCGTCGGGTCAGCCGTGGCTAGAAACTTGATAAAGCGGTTACCTGCATCCGGCGACTGGTTAAAGGCATCGAGCCAGGCCACCATGCAGGCCCGCGAGCACGGTTCCCCAAACTTGGCCTGAGCTTGAGCGACGTAGCGCGACTCCACCACTCTCAGCCTGGCCAGCTGCTTCTGGTCAGCCTCCTGGGGACTGCTAGCCCCATGCTGGTAGCTGAAGAAACCCAGGTTACGCTTCCGGTTGCCCGGGTCAGTGTGGCTGTTGTAGGCGTGGTTGGGGTGGCCATTGAGATCGCAGGTTCCCTCAGCCCGGCAGATCGCCCGCTTCAACATGTCATCGGAAATCGGCCCTGCTGGGGCAGCTGGGCCAGCCAACGCAAACGCACTGGGATCGAGGATGGCCGTCATCACCTGCTGGCTTGGGTAGACCCGCTGGCCTTCCTGCTTCACCCGCACATCGAGGTGTGGTCCCGTACCCACGCCCGTCGCCCCGGTGGTGGCAAAGCGATCGCCCTGGCCGTACTGACCTGGTGCACAGGTCGCGAGGTGCAGCAGCTGGTGGGTGATGCCCTGGTAGTCAAACTCCGCATAGGTACCCGCCCCACCCCCACGCTTGCACTGCACCGTCACCTTGCCAGGCGCATAGAGCGGCGTACCGGTGGGGGTGGCCAGGTCAATCGCCGGGTGGAACGAAGAACACCCCCGACAGGGCCTGGGTCGCGACCCATAGCCACTGGTCACCCGATACCCAGCAATCGAGTCCCCCACATTGATCGGCTCAGTGGCATGGGCATTGGGGGCAACATGGCCCTGGGCGGCCAGCACCGGCGAGCGCCGGTAGAGCGTCACCCCCAGCACCTTGATCTCGATACCCTCATGCAGCAGCACGTCTCCGACCCGGTTAACTCCAGGGTGAAGGATAAACAGCGCCGGTGGCACCGCCGCGATCGCCAGCAGTGCGGCCGTAATCAAGCCCTGGTAGGGCAACCGAATCTCAATCATTTGAGCGGCGACCATCGGCCTCAATCTCTAGCAGGGCAGGAATGCTGTTGGGGACAAACTTGAAGCGGTACTGATCCGGCTCCAGGGCATCGAGACTCGCGATACCCCAGAGCAAGGTCACAGCGCCCCAGAGGATGCGGGTGATCATCGACGGAACGAGGCCTCCGAAATCGCATCGGGCACGTTCTCAGGCCGAGTGCGCTCATTCACGTAGACCGCGCTGCGCTGCACGTGCGGACGAATTACGTCACTCATCACCCGCCCGGCGGCAGTGGGGTCAGCCCCATTGAGCCGAGCGCTCCCCGGCTCCCCGGCGATCAGGTGAGCCGCCCCACCCACCAGAAATGCCGCCGCACTGAAACCGCCGATCACCCCCAGGGCGCGCAGGACCGTTTTGCCGGGGTGAGTGATAGCCCACCAAACGCCGTAGAAGCCAGTCGAAACCTCCAAAATAAAACTGCCGTCCCGGTGCCGTCCGGTCCCCCCGGTAGGGCTGTAATGGATGGTGGTGGGCTCGTGATGCTTGGCCATAGAGTTACCTCTTAAGGGATGTTGTGTACGCTGTTGTGCCCGGTTGGGCGGTTGTCGCTGGTTGTGTCGGGCTGAATGGCTCAACGTCCTGCTGTGAGGGCAACACAACCAGACAACACAACCAACCAACTTAGAGATCTGGCAGGCGTTCGGGCGCAATCCGCAGCCCCCAGAGTTTGGGTTGTGCCGCGTCACCGGTGAGCCAGTGACCCGCCCCGATCGCCGTCAGTAGGTCGAGGAGTTCCTGAATGTCATCCGCTTTCAACCCCTGGTTGCGGCCCCAGTTCTGCTGCAACTTTCTGGGGTCAATTTGGGTGAGCTGTTTGCGCTTGAAATAGGCGATCACCTTCCTCACCTCAGGGCGGTCTGAAACCACCTGCCAATCGACCACTGGTTCTGAGGCGTCATTGCCCTCGATGGGGTGACCCACCACCGGCCCCTGGGCAATGCTTTCTAACCGTTGAATCAAGGCAGGATCATCAAAGCTCTGGGTTAACTCCGCCTCGATCGCCTGCTTCAGTTTTGGGTCGAGCAACTGCTCACCGCAGGGGTCTGGGTCAATGCCAATCTCCAGCCATTCCAGGGCCGTGCCCAGCTGCGCCTTGAGCGCTCCCGGCTTCAGTAGACCCGGAATGGCAAAGGGCTGAAAATTGACGTCCGTCCAATCCTTACCGGCGGGCTTGAACTCAGCCTTGCCCGTGAACTGGGGTTCTCCCCAGTCGTCGTAGTCGGCCACCAGGCGAATACCGATCGCCTTGGTTTTGAGCTTTACCTGCCAGCCTGAATTGACGTGGGTGCCACCCAGCATGCCGTTCTCCTCCCCATGAACCAGGTAGATGACGTGGTGAAGAAACTTGCGGGCATCGGCCGTACCGTGCTTCATCACATCAGCCGTGAGGCTGCCCAGCACTGACTTCTCCCCGCCGACCCCCCAGCTGCTTAACTCATCGAGCACGATGCTGCGGTGAGCCTGGCTGCGCTGGCGGTACTGGCCCCAGGCCTCCGCGATCTGGTATTCCGGCGTCTTGCTGGCCAGTGACTGGGCTCCAAAGACCCGGCCATTGAGCCAGGTGCCCAGGTTATCGTCGGCGTGGGGGTCGAGAATGGCCGTTTCCCAACCCCACAGCAGCTCCCGCAGCAGCGCGATCGCCGCCGCGATGGTGGTCTTACCGCTGCCCATATCGCCGCACAGGATGATGGCGTTGGCTTTGAGGCAGGCCCGTAACCAGTCATTGGCATAGAGCAAATCGCTGATCCGCGCCTGGAGCTCCGCCTGTAAGTCATCGCCAGTGATAACTAAACGCCCCTGTTCATCGGGCTGAGGCGTCGGCGTCGGGGTAAGGCTGCGGGGCTGCTTGTCGGCCAGCAGCGCCCCCACCAGCCCCACCGGCAGACCCAGCGCCGCCAGCAGGTACCCCGCCACCCGTCCGGTCATCGCCTGCGGGGCCTGGTACTCCTGCCGGAGACGGCCTGTGCGGTAGGCCTCGCTCAGCACCTCACGGCTTTGCAGCTGCGGGTTAGCCAGCACCATGGTCCCGCCTGCAGTCAGCATCAGCGCCGCGGCCCCGGTGGCCAGCCAGGCCAGGTTTTGCTGCGTGCGATCGCTTAGGTAACCCATCAGTCGCGCGCCCCCTGTTCCACGGCGGACGCCGGGCTGGTGTCACCCAACGGAGCGCGAAACTCTACCGTCGGCCCCAAGCTGGCGGGCAGCAGTCGGGCAATATCGAACATGCTCAACCGATAGTTCTTCAACCCCTTGAGGGTGAGCTGAGTCTGGGGCTGACGCTGTTCCACCGGGTAGAGGGCGGCCAGGGCCGCGCGGTAGCGCAGCACCCCACCCATGGCCCCATACACATCGCCCTGGTCGGCGGCCTCGTGGTAGGTCTTGAGGCCATCGGCGGCATAGCGCAGCAGCACGCACTGGGCAGCAGTAATCTGCTGCAAACAGCCCTTCAGGTCGATATCGGCCACCGGATCGGCGGTCTCGATCTCGCCCTCGCTGGCTTCCTTCTGCGCCGCTTCGGCCAGACGTAGCGATTCGCTGGTAAGCAATGCCCCAATGTCGCTGTCGATCTGGTCAGCCAGCCAGGCATCAAAGCTCGGCATGACCAGGAATATCTTGGCCAGGGCATCCTCGGGCAAGTCGGTGGGGCTAACCCCGGCCATCAGCGCCGGGTCACCACTGACAAAGTCATAGGCAGCGCTGCGGTTGCCCTCCAGAGTCGTTTCGGGCGGCGTGGCGATGGTAGCCAGAATGGTGGCGCTGCCGACTCCCAGGGCAGAGAGGCCCAGCACGCCCAGAACCTTCGTGCGCTGAGGGATGCGCCCCACTACGCGCACCAGGGTGCCAACCGGGCTGAGGCGAAGTTGCAGACTGTTGGATGGAGCTTTTGTGGCTGGTTTCATAGCAGTGCACCAGGTAGGTAGGCAATTTATCGGAGCCAATGCATCAGCACAGTGAGTGCGGTGGTTAACAAAGCCAAAACCCCTAACCAGCAGCGGTATCGGGCGCGTCTGCGATAACGCCCAATTCCTTTCCCACGGTTTGTTGCAGCTGCGAGTGGGTGGCCAGAGCGGTATTCATCTCGGTAACGGCCATCTCATGGCCTAGCTGGCGACCCGACTCAGCCGCCATCCCCAGCAGCGCATTCCTAAAGCTGGCCTGGTTGCCCTTAAAGGCTCCCAGCGCCTGGGTGAGCTGCTGTTGTTGCAGGTGGCGACTCAGCTCGCTGTTGACGCCCCGAGTTGCCAACGGCGGGGGCGTGTAGACCGATAAACCACTGCCCAACACATCCACATGCTGCGCAGGCGCGGCGGGCGGTTCGGCCGGGATAAACAGCACAGCGGCAATTTTGTCTTGCTCAGCTGGGCTGAGCAGTGTGGACAATCCCTTGCCCTGGGGCGTGCCTGAGATGCCTAGGGCGGTCATCTTGCGGCCTATTTCTGTGTGGGAGACCCCACAGACCTCGGCAAACTTACGAATCGATAGTGGTTGACGTTCCACGTCGTTACACCTCTTGGTTACAGCTCGAAACTCCGACAAATCAATGCTTTAGGCGGTTCGGTGAAACTCAGGTGTTCCGGCTGCGTTCCACCACTAGTTACAGTAATAGCACATGTTTTAATAGTGATACTATTATCAGTTGTGAAACGTCCAATATTCTAAGCTGGGATAGTATTTGTGCAACAACTCCCAGCAGATGACCCTATGGCACGGCTTCAGGTCGATATTGACGAGGAACTCAAGACACGGCTAAAGCTTCACGCAGTCCGTCAAGACAAAACGATGAGCGACATCGTAGAGATCGCGCTGGCCGCCTACTTAGACAAAATTGAGAAGGCAGGCAAATGAGCGCCACCGGAGACAAAGCTAAACGCGCCACGGTAGCGATCGGTCCGCTGTCAGTCGATGGTTTCCAGATGCCCGATGGCTCCTACCGAATGAGCCAGACAAGCGCAGCTGATTCTGTCGGCTTAGGGCGGCAGAACGTGTCAGATTTTTTGCGATCTAAGGCTGTCAAATCTTTGCTAGGCAAGGGTTATGCGAATCAGATTTTTGAGATAGAAGTTGAAAGCGCAGCGCAAGTTAGAGGTCAAGCTCGGATCAACGCTGTTCCCCTCGAAGTGGTCATTGCCTACTGGAATTGGCAATCTCATCGGGGCAATAAGCAGGCGCTGCAACTCTGCATAGCTTTGGCCACTCACTCAGCGAGGCCAGAACCACAGTTAGGAAGCAGGAGAGATATTCAGTAATGTAAAGCTCTCGAAATCTGGGAGGAGACTTTTCTCCTTCCTAGGATTTGAACCCGGAATGCTCCCAGACCTCACCCCGTGAGTATTCCTCCCCAAAACAAAATCGGCACGTCCCCAGATCTCACCCCGTGGACATTGCCGATTTTGCGAGGGGTTCCCCCTATAGCCGCAGACACGGCAAAGGAAAACCAGTGATACCAATTGAAAAATGTCAGCAGCAGACTGGCATTAGCTCCAATATAATACCTAACCTAGGGGAAACCGCAACCTCCTTAAGGGTAGCAGATGGGATCCGCTTCGACCCCACGGATTTAGTAGACGCCCTGCCGGACATTCCCATCGACTGGTCTTTGACCCCAGTTAACGACAAGCGCCCCATGCGCCCTAACTGGGCAGCAGAGGAGCCGCTGCACCGTGGTTACCTAGCCCACCAGCTACTCAGCGGCACTGCGATCGCAACCGACCAAGGCGAATACACACAGCAATGGGACGGGTTCGGCGTACGAACTGGGAACGGCCTAGTGAGAATTGACCAGGACGGCCCAGTAGCTGAGACACTGCTAGCCAGGATAAGCCGCGGTGACCTACCAAAAACCCCATGCTGCACCTCTGGCAAAGATGGACGGAGAGCGCTGTTCTATAAGTTCTCAGAGGCCACACAGTCGTTGATTGCGGCGGCTGGTGGCTGGGGTGGGAAGAAGATCATTGCAGGCCCTGGCCAGGAGTTGGATTTTGGCTATGACGGGAAAATGCAGGTGCTGCCCCCGTCAGCTCACCCCGAAACAGGGAAGTATCGGTGGCTCACCTCACCTCAGGATGTTGAGGTAGCCTCAGCCCCGGCATGGTTAGAAGAATTAGCCCTGCAATCTATAACCGAGAGAAACGCTCCTGTAACGTCACAAAAACACCCCAGCAACGCTACCCCAGCCGAATGGCCACTACTACCCCCAATCGCCATCAACGGGCCTGGAGAGACTAACGACGTGCTTCGGCAGATGGCCAACTGGGGCTACAACAAGCTGGACAAAAGAACAATCGAAGAACTCGGCTTGTACATCACTGAAAACGCTCCCAAGTTGCCAGGGTGGAATGAATATGCCTCTTTCAAATCAAAGCGCGACCTAGCCAAGAACAAAAACGCATGGGGATACCGCTGGGCAAAGTCATGCATAAAGTATTGGGAATCTCCCAGAGCACAGCACAGCCTTACAGCACCTGATACTCAATGGCAGGATTGGCTGCAGCAGGACTCAATAAGCAGGATGCAATCATGCACTGACAAAGCCAAAAAGTTAGGGAAAAAGTTTTGCTCTCAAAACCAACTCTTCAAAGAGTTCAACCAATGGGCAAAAGAACTGTTTGGGAAAGGCTTTAGCAAAAGTACGTTTTTGAAAGCAAAAGAGAGGTGGGTTTATCTGTTGGGAGGAGATTCGCTCGAGGCCTCGACCCAGCCAAAGATAGTGGTACAAAAAGTTCCTAACGCAACTGTCTCGTACCAGCGGGAAAATCAAGGGTTTGAGGGTGGTACGGGACTTTCGCAGAGACCCCAGCCGGAGGTGGAGCCCCTAGAGGAACCGCAGGCGCTAATAACAACCAAACTGGTTCAACAATTCCGTAAGGGCGATCGCGTAGTCATTAATGATGGGACCGAGCTGCCCTACTGCGGCAAGGTGGCCACTGTGCAGGCGCGGGTTACGGATGAGGGCGGCAATACCTGCTACCGCTTGGACATCGACTACCAGGGTAGACAGGGCACTAAGGCTCGCAAGTTTGAGGCGTTGCCCTGCTTCCTTAAGCTCCTACCGAAATCACTCACCCCCACCGTTTCAGGTAGTCCCCAAGGGGCAGACCAAGGGCAACCGGACAACTCCGGTATCATCAAAGCTCACTGGACAGCGCTACAGGCCGCATTGGGCGACAACAACCCGTTTATAGGTGGGGAGTGGGAGATTAGCCCGGCTGATATTGGCAAAGCTGCCTTCAAGCGCCTGAGGGACTATCTAGCTCAGGGAGGTGCAGTCAATGCTGGGCGAGACTCCCCGGCGACTAACCTTGCCTAATGATTGTAAAAATATACTGATGTAAGTCAGTAAATACTTGCTGAAGTCAGTTTGTATTTATTGCAATGCTGAATCATAATTGGCTGATTCTCACTGGGTAAGTCGATGCCTGTGATCGCAGTAATTAATCAGAAAGGTGGTAGTGGAAAAAGCTCTACAGCCGTTCACCTGGTAGCGTGGCTGCATAAACAGGGGGCACAATGCCTTCTTATAGATGCCGATGGCCAGCGCACCTCATCTATATGGCTAGAGTCGCTAGGGCAGAGTATTGAGAGCAAAGTGATTCAAGATCCCGATACCTTGCTCGATGCCCTCCCTAAGCTGGCTGATGAGTATCAGTGGATCGTCATTGATGGCCCTGCTAACTTATCCGAGGCCACAAGGGCAGCAATTCTGTGGGCAGACCTAGCCGCCGTTCCTTGCCAGCCTACCGGAGTTGACTTAGCCAGCGCTGGCGATACTGTGAGGCTGATTAAGCAAGCCCAGAAGATTCGAGGGGGATTGCCTCAGGCTGCATTGTTTCTGAGCAGAGCAGTAAAGGGCACCCGGTTAAAGGGTGAGGCCAGCGAGGTTTTGGGGGCTATTCCAGATACTACGCTGCTGAGCACCATCATTCACCAGAGGCAGATAGTAGCCGATGGGTTTGGGCAAGGTGCCACGGTTTTCTCGATGTCTGGTAGCCCAGCGGGAATCGCCGCAAGGGAATATGCCTCGTTATTTAAGGAAATGATGGAGTTGCTGAAAGATGCCTGAGAGAAAGAAACTGTCGCAGGATGTGATGAAGGAATTTCTAAAAAATCCTGATGCGGTGGTAGAGGATCCACCGGCACCAGCAGCCAGACACCAGCAGCCATCAGCGAAAGAACCATCCGATTTAACGGCATCAGTTCTGGCAGAGTTTAAATCAGGTAAGTCAGAGCCACGGGTGAGGATGACGGTAGATCTTATCAAGTCTAGGCACAAGCGCTTAAAGGCTGTAGCTCAAGACCTAGAAACCGATATGAGTACTCTAGTGCGGACTCTCATCGATAAATTCTTAGATGAGATTGACAATCAGTAAGCAAATCAGTACTTACTTGCTGATAACTAGCAGCAATCAAGGCAACAAGACACTGTGAGTCTATTTACTCAATCGCCTCATAAAAGCCATTAAGTTGTCTCAATAATCTAATAGCGAGACTGTGCAACGAAAAATCAAGGGTTTTCGGCTGTCTCACCTGAGACGCGAAACCGCTCCATGCCTCAATGCCCGGAAAGCCTTATAAACCGTCGATTTTTACTAGACGTAATGATAATTCTGTAGAGTAGGATGGGGGAAGGCGCACAACGGATCCAATGAGCACTAACGGCCAAGCCAAGGTTTTGACCCACGATGAAATTGCCCAGCTGTTCGCGGCAATGGACTCTCCACGCGATCGCGCCCTGTTCGGCATCATGCTTTACTGTGGCTTGCGGGTGAGTGAGGCGATCGCCCTGCGACCTGGTGACATTAAGGGTGATGTGCTGGTGCTGCCCGCCAAGGCGACCAAGGGCAAGCTGGCCACCCGACAGATCGACATTCACCCCAAGTTGGCGGCGCTGCTGGCGGCCCATGACCACGGCGGCGCGGAGTACCTGTTCCCCGGTCGGCATGGTCGGGGGCGGTTAGCCCGGTCGTCGGCGGATTGGCTGCTCGACCAGGCGCTGGCCTATGCCGGACTGGAGGGGCTGGGGATTAGCACCCACAGCTTTAGGCGCACGGCCCTGACCAATCTGAGTAATGCCGGGGTGCCCCTGCGGGTGATTCAGGAGATCAGCGGCCACCGCAGCCTGGCGAGCTTGCAGCGCTACCTGGAGGTGAGCCCGGAGCAGAAGAAGAGGGCGATCGCGGCGCTGGCTTACTAAAGCTGCCCAGCTTACGCTTCCCGTTGCCTTTTAGACAAACAGGGCGGCTGGGCAGCGAGGTGTAAAGCGGGGGCGACATTTGGGGTGTTCTAGGCAAAAATGGATGGGGCGTTTTTGCAGGAGAGCCGTTGGCTCTGCACCCCTCGGGCAAAAAGGCTTTTTCTATCTGGCACGATTCTATGTTTGAGCAGACTTTCCGAAATATCGATGACGTCCTCTGGAAAGAAGCTGGCTGCACCACAGAGCTCGACTACACCGAGCAGACCTCCTGGCTTCTATTTCTGAAGTACCTCGACGACCTGGAGTACGAAAAAGCGATCGAAGCTGAACTCCTCGGCAAACCCTACACCTTTCTGCTCGATGAGCCCTACCGCTGGTCTAGCTGGGCTGCTCCTAAGCGCCCCGACGGTAAGCTAGACCACAACAAGGCACAAACCGGGCCAGACCTTATCGACTTCGTTAACGGTCAGCTGTTTCCCTACCTACAAGGGTTTAAGCAGCGGGCCAGCAGCCCCAACACCATTGAATACAAGATTGGTGAGATTTTTGGGGAGATCAAGAACAGGTTTCAGAGTGGTTATAGCCTGCGAGAGGCTTTAGACCTCATCGACGAGCTGCGGTTTGGCTCCCAGGAAGAGAAGCACGAACTCTCGCACCTGTATGAGGCCAAAATCAAAAATATGGGCAACGCGGGGCGCAACGGCGGGGAATATTACACGCCGCGTCCGCTGATTCGCGCCATGGTGCAGGTGGTGAAGCCCCAGCTAGGGGAGACCATTTACGACGGGGCCTGCGGCTCGGCGGGTTTTTTGTGCGAAGCCTATGAGTACCTGCGCCGGGGCCAGCTCACCACCCAGCAGCTCGAAGACCTGCAAACCCGCACCTTTACTGGCAAAGAGAAGAAGAGTCTGGCCTATGTGATCGGCATCATGAACATGATTCTGCATGGCATTGATGCGCCGAACATCATCCACATCAACACCCTGACGGAAAACCTCAGCGATATTCAGGATAAGAACCGCTTCGATGTGATCCTGGCGAATCCGCCATTCGGGGGCAAAGAGCGGAAGGAGGTGCAGCAAAACTTCCCGGTCAAAACCGGAGAAACGGCGTTCCTGTTTTTGCAGCACTTCATCAAGATGCTGAAGCAGGGCGGCAGAGGGGCGGTGGTGATTAAAAACACGTTTCTGTCGAACTCTGACAATGCTGCCCGCGCTATTCGGCGAGAGCTGCTGTCGAGTTGCAATCTGCACACAGTGCTGGACTGCCCCGGCGGCACGTTTATTGGGGCGGGGGTGAAGACGGTGGTGCTGTTTTTTGAGAAGGGCCAGCCGACGGAGAAGATCTGGTATTACCAGCTCGACCCAGGGCGGAATATGGGCAAAACGAACTCGCTGAATGATGATGACCTAAAGGAGTTTGTGGAACTCCAGGCGACGTTTGCGGAAACGGCGAAGTCTTGGTTTTTGGATTTGGAGGATATTGACCCTGAAACCTTTGACTTGTCGGTGAAGAACCCCAACGCTTCTGAAGAAGCCCCCCTCCGCGACCCGCAGGAGATTATGGATGAGATTGCGGCGCTAGATGCGGAGAGTGCTGAGATTTTGGCTGGAATTGGGGGAATGTTGCGATGAAGGGCTGGAAAAAGTCGGAACTAGGGGATATTGCTGCAATTAACTATGGATATACAGCTAAGGCTTCATTTGAAGAAGTTGGCCCCAAGTTTCTCAGAATCACCGATATTCAAAACGATTCAGTAGATTGGGCAAGCGTTCCTCACTGCCCAATTGACGAAGATGATTTCAAAAAACACAAGCTTTACGATCAAGACATCGTGTTTGCAAGGACTGGCGCTACGACTGGTAAAAGTTACCTTGTTTGTGATCCCCCAGAATCGGTTGCGGCATCATATTTGATCCGTCTCAGAGTTCAAGATTTAGGAGTGTCGGCACGATTCGTTTCCAAGTATTTTCAAACTTGTGAGTACTGGAATAGTGTGACTTCCGGTATTTCAGGTAGTGCCCAAGGTGGCTTTAACGCTTCCAAACTATCAGCGATGGTTGTTCCAATTCCACCGATCGCTGAGCAGAAGCGGATTGTGGCGATATTGGATGAGGCGTTTGAGGGGATTGATGGTGCGATCGCCAATACCGAAAAGAACCTCGCCAACGCCCGCGAACTCTTTGAAAGCTACCTGAACCAGAAGCTCTTATCAGTAGCATCTAGCGCACCGACTCAAACACTATTTTGCATCACAGAACTGATTGTGGACTGTGAGCATAAAACAGCGCCAACTCAGGAGACGGGCTTCCCATCAATCCGCACTCCAAATATCGGCAAGGGTTATCTCAACTTCGATAACGTCAATCGCGTTTCAGAAGAAACGTACGAGCTTTGGACAAGACGCGCGAAGCCAAAGGCAGGAGATCTAATCCTTGCTAGGGAAGCACCAGCAGGCAACGTTGGAGTTATTCCTGATGGTCAAACAGTTTGCCTCGGTCAGCGAACTGTTTTAATTAGACCGAAAGGTGAGATGGTTGATTCTCAATACTTGGCATTTCTGCTGCTGCATCGGATCATGCAAGCACGGCTTTTGGAACACTCAACAGGGGCAACAGTTCAACACGTCAACATGAAGGATATTCGCAAGTTGCCGATCAGTGACTTGCCGCCACTCTCAGATCAGATTGCTTGTGTTCAGGAGTTGGAAGAGGCGAGGATTCAAATAGCTCGCCTTGAAACCATCTATCAACAGAAACTCGCTGCCCTCAATGAACTCAAGCAGTCGATTCTGCAAAAGGCTTTTTCTGGTGAACTCACTACCGACACTGCCGCCCAAGCCTCAAACATAGTGCAGGAGGTGGCAGCAGCGTGAGCAATGACCTGACGCAACCCAGCGATCAACTATTTCAAGACATTGGGCAGCTCATTGATGCCGCCAAGCAACGCGCTGCCGTAGCCGTCAACGCCGAACTCACCCTGCTGTATTGGCAAGTAGGCACACGCATCCAGACCGAGGTGTTGCAGGGGCAGCGGGCCGAATATGGCCAGCAGGTGATTCGCGCCCTCTCCCAGAGGCTTACTCAAACCTATGGGCGCGGCTGGGGCGAGCGGCTGCTGCGGAACTGCCTTCACTTTGCCGAGCAATTCCCCGATCAGCAAATTGTGCAGACACTGTCTGCGCAATTGAGCTGGTCGCACCTGCAGTTGCTAAGCACCCTCGACGACCCGCTAAAACGCGACTTCTACATCGAAGTCGCCCAGCTCGAAAACTGGAGCTTTCGCCAGCTCAAAGAGCGCATCGACTCCATGCTCTACGAGCGCACCGCCCTCTCCCGCAAACCCGAAGACACCATCCGCCACGACCTGGCCCAGCTCCGCAACGAGCAAAAGATCTCCCCCGACCTGCTGCTGCGCGACCCCTACATCCTCGATTTTCTAAATCTGCACGACCGCTACACCGAGCGCGACCTCGAAGACGCCATTCTGCGAGAAATCGAGCGGTTCCTGCTAGAAATGGGGGCAGGCTTCACCTTCGTCGCCCGTCAGAAGCGCCTGCAAATCGACGACGACGACTTTTACATCGACCTGCTGTTCTACAACCGCAAACTCAAACGCCTGGTCGCTATCGACCTGAAGCTCGGCAACTTTCGCCCCGAATACAAAAGCCAGATGGAACTCTACCTGCGCTGGCTGCAAAAACACGACCAGGAGCCGGACGAAGAGCCGCCCCTCGGCATCATCCTCTGCGCCGGCAAAAAGCAGGAGCAGATCGAGCTGCTGGAGCTGGACCGCAGCGGCATCCACGTCGCCGAGTACCTCACGGTGTTGCCGCCTAAAGAGGTACTGCAGAATAAGCTGCATCAGGCGATTGAGTCGGCTCGGGAGCGCTTTCAAACACCTCAATCGGACCAATTCTGAATGCTAATCATGCCGGATTGTAGGTTCTAGATGTGGCTTTGAGCGAAATCCGCCAATCACATTAAAATTCATCAAATACATAGAAAATTCAATTACTAGGAGGGCTCACTATATCAACTCCCATGACTACCAAAGATAGCCAAATTGAGTTTAGGAAAGCTATAAATATGGCTACAGATTTCTGTTTTGAATTCATTTCCTCTGTTTCACTCTGCAGATAGATAACAAACCCAACTAATAAAGCAGAAACTATTGGAACTAGCACCCCATTAGCAAATGGAGGATGTACAACTGCCGCAAATCTCCAAAGAAGATTTACTGCCAGAGATGCACCGGGAAAGGAGAATAGAGCCTGTGGTGTGAGGAAAACTGGCACAGGGCTCTGCTGAAATTCAGCACTTAACTCACTTCCTTCTGTTCTTTGTTGTTCTTGTGAGGATTCACCATCTGCTGATCTTTTTCTCCTGAATGAATCTAGAATAACTCGGCTTTTTTGGGGATAAACATTAAAGAGAGGCGAAAGAATTTTTTTGGGCATAGTATTTAATTTTAGCTAGACCAGGAGACAGAGAAAAGCGACCTAGGGCTTGAGCATTACCTTTTTATTCACAATCCAAGGCTATAAATGAATTTCTTGATGAGATCCGGTTGTGGATCGTGAAGTATAGGTTTTTTTAGACCATCTTCCCGCATTTTTGCTATAACTCCATGATCTTGATTGTATGGTGCTGGAGCAAACAAAAGACGGTAATCCTCAGCGATAACTTCCTTATCACATAAATGCCAAGCATTTTCTATATCGCCAGTGTGGTAGTCTTTTGGGCTAATTTCTCGCACTTCGTAATAGGTTTTTGGTAGTCTGTGGTGGCTTGGCCTAGGATTCCCTTTGAATTCAGGCCAATGTCCACGTATGCAATGAAGAATTGTCCAATGGTGACCATACTCATGTGCTAAGGTTTCTTTGAGCCCTTCGAGAGTTGTGAGATATGTGTGATTGAGAGAAATAATTGCAGCAAAGGTATCGAGCTCTTGATCAAATATGAAAGTCCATAACCCGTCTTCGCCGGTATCCCCCATATCCTTTATAACGACGCGTGATAAACATTTAAGGTCATGATCGTTGTGGAGTAATTCTTTATCTAAAAATCTTGCTAGCTCAAGGTGGTCTCCTCTTGTAAAGGCTCCCGCTAAATCTTCTATTATTATCTTGGCTCCCCCTTTAGATTTATAAACCGTTTTTTCACACTTCTCTAAATTTCTCATAAGAGAAATGCGAGGTAGAAGCATGAGCAAATTGAGCCCTAACTTAGGAATATTTTGTATATTTTTACTTGATATATCTCCTGAGGTGACCATGATCTAATGCATTTTTTCTGTAATAGTTAAGCTTTTGATGGTTAATTATATAGCGATTCTCGCTGGCGTGAGGTACATTGAGATAGCTGAAAAGCTTATCCATTAAGGCTTTTGCAGTACCGCATTCGATCGATAACCGCTATATAACTTTCTTTCCTCTATGTTAATTTGTAGATATCTAACTTCATTCCTGATGTCATGTATTACATCAAATGTTACGTTGGTAAGTTATCGGATAGCAAAAGAGCGATAACGCTAGAGTGCTCTATACGTTATCGCTCTTTTATTGATAATGAAGTTTTCTCTCTTAAGCTCGTTGAAGGCTTATTCGCTTCAAAAAACTTTTAAGCCCTGAAACCTCTTTTTTCAGTTTTTTTTCCACCCAAGGGTCAATAGGCCCTGTAGAGTAGATAACCTTGCCGTCTTCCTCTTTAACATGAGGTGATCTGGCTCGGGAACGCGCAAAACTTTCTCCGTCAAGACGGGCAAGCGCAAACCTTAGATCCTCTACCTGCCTCTCAGAGACATTAGGTGAGGCTTCCGCCTGTGCTATCAACTTTTCGAGCCTTGATTTAGTCAAAGGCATAACTTAGCCTCTGTGAACTATTCATAAGGCTAGGACATCGAGAATTAGCAATACATTTGAACTAATTACTATCTTCCTAACCTATACTTTTACATCATGCATGCATGTGGCCGAAGACTTGGCTCAGGAATGTCTAAGTTTTCGACTCGTCTATATAAGGCAATGAGCTAAAAATGGGCTAAAATTGAGCCAAATGGTTTGTAGGAATGGAGATCGAGTTATGGCGGTTTCAGTTAGGGCTTCTCCCCAAGGCTTGAAGCTTGTCGATCGTGCACGGAGGCTAAAGGGGTGGAATAAGCAATCTCCCGCCTGGGCCGATCTCGCTATGGTCTCGATATCCACTCTAAAGAGGTTTTGGGTTGGAGAGCCCATATCGGCAGATTCATTTGTCTCAATTTGTAACGCTGTTAGTCTTGATTGGTATGATATCGCAGAACTTGAAGGGGTTACACCTCAAAACTCTAGCGATTATCAGTCTCTTTTGCGTGTGAGTGTCTTGGATTGGAATCGTTGGAAGAGAGACAACCCTAAGCCTATTATAGATTTAGAGGATATTGACCTAAGCTCAGTAGATCTCAGGGGGGCTGACCTTAGGTATGTTTCTTTAAAGAGTGCAGACTTAAGAGCCGCAATTCTCGAGGATGTTAACCTCTGCGAGGCTGATCTTTCGCACGCAAATTTAAGTGGTGCCAACTTAACGGGTGCTGACTTGTCTCAAGTCAGTGCTCTAGGAGCCATCTTTGATGGAGCGACTCTTACAGGAGCTTGTATTCAAGATTGGAATATAAATGCTGATACCTCCTTAGAAGGAGTGAAATGTGATTACATTTTTCGTATTAATAAACAAGGTAGATTCTCAGGGCGGCTTCCAATAGATGCTAATAGTGTCTTTTATCCTGGGGAGTTTACGCAAAGATTCCAGATTTTAGCTAGCGCATTAGAAACAATCGATCTTACCTTTTCCTCAGGAATTGATTGGAAGGCTTTCTTCATGTCATTTCAAGAACTTCGTTCTATCCGACCTGAAGAAAAAATATCTATTCAGGGAATTGAGCGGAAGGGAGAGGCGTTTATAATTCGCTTGGAAGTAGCATCAGAAGCAGACAAAGCTTCTATTGAGACAAAGGCAAAAGAGCTTTATATTAGGCAGATTAATGCTCTTGAAGCTCAAGTTGAGTCAACACAGAAGTTGATTGAGGAAGAGCGGCGGGAGAAAGCTACCTTGCTGAGTATTGTCAAAACTATGTCAGAATCTCAATCGGGAAATCACAGAAATTATTTTTCTAAGGATTTGGTAAAGAACACCCAGCCCATTCCTGAACTGGATCAGAGAGATCTAAATGAGGCTGAAAAAGAGATTCAGGCATTAATCAGTACCTTGGCAGAGACCTACAACACTACGACCAACGCTGGAAAAGAAAAGCTGATGAAAGAACTTGGTCAGGAAGTTAAGCAACATCCCAAGTGGCAATGCGCATTGAGTGAAGGTGGTATTGAACTAATCCAGGCGTTGTGTGCTCCGATCGGTATTCCTGTAGAAATGGCAAGGGTTTATCTGGAAGAGGAGTAAATTAGTCATGTAGCTCATCCTACCTTTTGCTCTCCTTACCCGGAAAAAATTGGAGCAGTGGGAAGAATAAATGAAGAGAGGATCTGCTAAGCAGGCTTCTAATGCTCAAAAAAACGTTACTCTATGAACGAAGCCGAAACTCGCGCCGAACTCATTGACCCGGCCCTACGGGCTGCTGGCTGGGGCGTGGTAGAACGCAGCCGAGTGCGGCGAGAAGTGATTGCCCCCGGTCGGCTAGTGGGGAGTGGACGGCGAGCCGCTGCCGAATTTGCCGACTACGTGCTGGAATATCGCGGCCACAAGCTCGCCGTCATTGAAGCCAAACGGCGCAGCGAACCCGACACCTTGGGCGTGGCCCAGGCCAACCGCTACGCTGCCAAACTCGAAACTCGCTTCGCCTACTCCACTAATGGCGACGGCATTTACCAGATCGACAGGCGCACCGGGCATGAGGGCTACATCAGCCAGTACCCCAGCCCCGACGACCTGTGGGAGGCCACCTTCAGCGAAGAGCATGTGTGGCGCGATCGCTTCGCCGACATCCCCTTTGAAGACCGCAGCGGCACATGGGAAGCCCGCTACTACCAGCACAACGCCATTCAGCATGTGCTAGAAGCCCTTTGTGCAGGGCGCGAGCGAATTTTGCTAACCATGGCCACCGGCACCGGCAAAACCTTCGTCGCCTTCCAACTCACCTGGAAACTGTTTCAGAGCCGCTGGAACCTCAGCCGCGAACCCAGCCGCCGCCCCCGCATTCTGTTTCTAGCCGATCGCAATATCCTGGCCAACCAGGCCTACAACGCCTTCTCCGCCTTTCCCGACGATGCCCTCGTCCGCATCGACCCCGAGGCCATCAAAAAGCGGGGCCGGGTGCCCAAGAACGGCAGCGTCTTTTTCACCATCTTCCAGACCTTCATGGCGGGCCGAGACGACACAGGCAACCCCGCCCCCAACTTTGGCGACTATCCCCCCGACTTCTTCGATTTCATCATCATCGACGAATGCCACCGGGGCGGAGCCAAAGACGAAAGCACCTGGCGCGCCATCCTAGAATACTTCTCACCGGCGGTGCAGCTGGGCCTTACCGCCACCCCAAAACGAGAAATCAACGCCGACACCTACGATTACTTCGGCGAGCCCGTCTACACCTACGCCCTCAAAGACGGTATCAACGATGGCTTCCTCACCCCCTTCAAAGTGCGGCAGGTTGAAACGACCCTAGATGAGTACCTCTATAGCCCCGAAGATGACGTGCTGGAAGGGGCCGTAGACGGCGATCGGGTCTATACTGAATCCGACTTCAACCGCATCATCGAAATCAAAGAGCGGGAACGCTACCGAGTCCAGCTCTTCATGGAGATGATTAACCAGAACGAAAAGACCCTGGTGTTCTGCGCCACCCAGGATCACGCCCTGGCCGTCCGCAACCTGATCAACGAATACAAAATCAGCACCGACCCCGATTACTGCGTCCGGGTTACTGCTGACGACGGCAGCCTCGGCGAACAGTACCTTCGCACCTTCCAGGACAACGAGAAAACCATTCCCACCATCCTCACCACCTCTCAAAAGCTCTCCACCGGCGTCGATGCCCGGAACGTCCGCAACATCGTCCTACTGCGGGTGATCGGCACCATCATCGAGTTTAAGCAGATTGTCGGACGTGGCACTCGTTGCTTTGAGGGCAAAGACTACTTCACCATCTACGACTTTGTGAAGGCCTACGAACACTTCAACGATCCTGAGTGGGACGGTGAACCCCAGGAGCCCGTGCAGGTAACTCCCCGTCGCACCGGTAGACCTCCGGCGAGAAAGACGACTCCACCGACTCTGATGACACCGACGGCCCCCCAGCCACTCCCCCACGTGCTCCAAAAATCGTCATCAAGCTTGCCGATGGCAAAGAGCGCACCCTCCAGAACACCATGCGAACCAGCTTCTGGAGTCCCGAAGGCAAACCCATCTCCGCTGCCGAGTTTGTCGAAAAGCTGTTCGGCGACATCCCTGACCTCTTTAAAGACGAAGCCGAGCTCAGCCGACTCTGGAGCCGCCCCGACACCCGCAAAGCCCTTCTGGAAGGGCTGGCCGAGCGGGGCTATGGCGATGAACAGCTCACTGAAATCAGCCGCCTTATAGACGCTGAAAACAGCGACCTCTACGATGTGCTGGCCTACATCGCCTATACAACGACCACTATCAGCCGCCGTGAGCGCGTCCTGGCCCGCCAGAGCAAAATCTTTTCCCGCTACGAGGGCAAGCAGCGGGAGTTTTTAGAATTTGTGCTTGATCAGTATGTTCGTGCCGGTGTTCGTGAGCTAGACCAGAGCAAGCTGCCGCAGCTGCTGGAGCTGAAGTATCACGGCATTAGAGACGCGGTACGCGAGCTGGGAACTGTAGCGGCCATTAGTGAGATTTTTATTGGGTTTCAGCAATACCTGTACTCCCAGGAAGACATTGCCTAAGAATGTCTCGGACAGACCTGTGCTTACGTTAGTAGGATAACGGCCGGCTCAGATGGATCGGCCGTTATCATCAGATTGCCCTTACTCGCCAAGGATGACTTTTTGAACTGTCTGCAACTCCTCCTTTGAAAGTTTTGGCAGAAGGTGTAGGACTTTTCTCAGTTCAATCCCTTGTTTATCGGCTGTATATCCCTCTATTTGGGCGAGATACGCCAACAAATCTTCATCAACTGCCTCCTCAATGGGACGACGTTTATCCTCTGGAGTTGACTTTTCGTAGGTTCGCTTAAGGGTGTCATAGGACGTTCCCATCGCATATGCCAAAGAGTGAACGGCCTTATCTTCAAGACCTACTTGAAAAGCCCAAGTCGCCCAGATATTCCGCATCAGGTGTGGTGCCGTACGCTTTCCCGTCCATTGGTGAGCTACCCGCGTTAATGAATTAGACATCATGCCGGGACTATAGGCCTCACCAGTCGTAGGCATGGGGAAACAAGGCATCCAGGGCCAATCGCCCGACTTAGGATGGCTAACGTGCTGCACGGCAGGCTGAAACTCCATCACCCCACCGGTAAGCCATCGCCCCCGCCGACCCGTCAGCTCTGGATCCCACCAATCGTAGAGCGAAGTCGATTTGCGGGTGGCGCCGCAATACCAAGTGCCGTAGAGATAATTCTCAAGGTACTCATAGATTGGCTTGCCGTCGGCCATCATTCGGTTTGGGAGAATAATGTCTTGCTGGCCGTAGGTGCGATTAGTCTTGTAGTTAGTAATTTGCCGAACCCAAACCCCTTCAGGGTAGTGCTTACCGAGGTGAGAATAGGTTTTATACAGGTAATTATCTTTCGGCCTTCCCTCGGCATCCAGTTCCCTCACCTCGAGGGGCGGGAGAGGATGGTAGAGTCCATCTGGAGGTACATCCCCAGGGCGAGTGATATGGCATGCCAAAGCAAGACGGCGAGTACGAAACTCTTGCTGTCGACGGGGAGGCTCGAAAGCCAGCTCAACCCACATCAAAAACATTGCATAAAACTTGGCTTGCGCTAGCTTAGTGTGCAACGTGCCACATGCCGATCGAGGCCGACAGCGCAGACATAGTTTGGTGAGTAAACCCTTGCGCAGCACAGCCAACGCAGTTGTGTTGGGCGGTGTATCAGGCCACTTCTTACTGCGATCTGCTACAGACTTATTCTGCCGCTTCCACTCCGTCGCTTTGTCATTCCATTCGCGCCGGAGATCTGAGAGTACCTGAAAGACGGGAATTTGGCCGTACTCCGATAGAGACTCTACTTCGTCTCTGTACAGCCAGTGCGCAATTTTCTGGAGGTTGTCCAGTCGTCCTACGCGTGTGTTTGGGCTGTAGGATCCTCCTTGGTCGCCCATGAACTCAAAATACTTGTGAACCCAGGCTTTAACCGCAGCTTTTGCCTCTCGCCACTTCTGCCTTTGTTCTTTAGGGGTCAAACCCTCTAAATCATCGGTAGTGGATTAACGTAAAGGATAGAGGGAAATAAGGTAACGCCGACGTATT
>ERZ1066121.696-NODE-696-length-29023-cov-9.131835_pt1 | contig 29023 bp, 22 predicted proteins | sample MGYA00382768_ERZ1066121 | MGnify/ENA primary metagenome ERZ1066121 (study PRJEB33369, sample SAMEA5778351) | biofilm metagenome | biome: Industrial cooling water; feature: Water cooling tower basin; material: Biofilm | place: United Arab Emirates | collected...
GGAGTCTTTGGAGAGGACGGCCTCTCGCTCGGAACGGGCAACTTTCACGTCGCACATAGGGATCCTTGATTAGCTGTTGCATCAGATCGGACTGGGGCGAGGGTAGGGTGCGCTCAAAGTTCGTGATCGCACCACCTTGGCGTTGAAACAGGCCGCTCTCGATTTGTAATACCAGCACGTTGCGACTCCAGCCGTTCTCAACGGTTTGCTGGATGTACCAGAGGCGTTCGGCGGAGTCCTTGACCTTTTCGAGAATGACGCAATTATGCTTCCACGGAATTTGTCCACCAGCCTGGTGGACAAATTGCTCGTCAGGCCATGCTTCCGCGAAAGCTCTCATATACATGAGGTTTGAGCGCGAGAAACCCTTCATATCGGGAAACTCTCGCTTCAGGTCTTGAGCCAGGCGTTCAATGACTTTACCGCCCCAACCCTCTGCCTGCTGTCGTGCGCGAATCTCACGGCCTATCTGCCAATAGAGCAGGATTAGCTCCTTATTGACTGCCAGGACTGCCTTGGTCTGCGCCGACTGGATCCGTTTCTTCAGTCCACTGAGTAGGGCAAAGTAGTTTTCTTCATCAGGGAATAGAGTAGGGGCTTTGGACATAAGCGGCTAACTGGTTAGCTGATTAAGCGATTAAATGGTTTTTGGCAGAAAGTGATCCATATTTGGGGCAATCACCTCCTATAACTCCCGCGCAGCAAGGGAAGAAGGGGGATCCAAATAAATCTGAGCCGCGCCACAGGCGATGCAATGCTTACGAACCAGCGGACAGATAGAGGTGTCCGAAATTTGGCTAGGCATGAGTTAGATCGTACTCTTGGCAAAGTGTTGGAGGTGTCCGAAATCTAGATGGGCCAGGGATGTGATTAATCAAATCATCGACTAAGCGATTAGACGATTAATCAGTTAACCGTTATTTTCCCGAACCCAATGGGCTAGCAGTTCAGAGACCAGTTCAGAGAAATCCTGGTCTTTGTCCACTAGCAGTCGCTTGACAGACTTGTTTAGCTCGATGGGTATATAAGCCCCCACCTGAATGTAGTTTGGGTCAGAGCGCTTGCCGGTGGCTTTTCGCTGCCGCTTCTTGGGGGGCACCTCCGGTGCTGGTTCTGGCGCTTGCTCAGGTACTGGAGTAGCCTTGGCCTTTTGGCGGCTCTGGGCTAGCTTGTCAAACATGCTGGCTGCATCAGGCATGACTCTCAATCTCCTTTGCTAGTGACTCATACTCGCCCCAGGCGATGCGCCCAAATCGATCGCCTGTGTCGTACACCGGCACCCCAACCAGAGCCGCTTTCTCGTAAGCGGTTAAGCGCCTAATCATCTGCTTAAACACCGGAATGCTTAAGCGGTTAAGCGTTTCTTTGGCTTGGAGGGCGGTAGCCTTCTTGCGGCTGTCTACCATCGTTAGCACTACCCCGTAAGAGGTTAGGTTTTGAAGATTATCGACAGTGGCCAGCAGCGCCTCAAGGGCTAGGGCGTCCGGGGTGGAGGGCAGCACCAGCAGATCGCAGCCCTCTGCCAGGGCCTGTAGCTCGTCTTCATCAGGGTGGGCTTCGGTATCGACAATGACGTACTCTTTGCCCCTGGATGCCTTAGCCGCCGACATCAGGTCACAGACCTGAAAAGGCAGCGTCCCCCGTTTTGACCATGACAGGGATGATCGGTTAGGGTCACCATCGACTAGCAGGGTTTTGTCAGACTTGTTGGCAAAGTAGCAGGCCAGGTGCACGGCGGTGGTGGTCTTGCCGACCCCGCCCTTGAATCCGGCAACGGTAATAATCATTTGCTCGTCCGCTTAATCGGTTGTTCAGTTGACTGTCTAAGCGATAAACTGATTAACCGAATCTTACCGCTTAATCGGCTGTTTGAATAAACGATTAAGCGGTTAATTGATTCCAAGGGGATGATCTTAGGATTGGGCAGTCGGTTGCTATGCTACAGCCGATAGTGAGCTGTTTGTAGGCTTTCAAGGTCTTTTGCTAGCGGCGCTTCCCAACCAGTCAGTCAGTTGGTTGATTGGTTGATCGATTAACTGATTAACCGGTTGAGTGAATTTGGGCTAGGCGATTGCCCTCAATCCCTCTCTATTCTTTTTGCCAGTGCCGTTGTTCAATGGGGTGATTCTTTGACTCCTTTGTTGGCAGCGGTTCCCGATTACCCAGCTACTGATTAATTGCCTAAGCGATTAATCAATAGCTGGGATTATTGCTTTATGTGATGTTGGGCGTTGGGGTGGTTAACTAGCTAATCACTTAATCGATTAACTGGTTAACAAAAATCCTCGTTGTTGCTAGCGGGGAGATAGGAGGTTGGTCGAGGTTGTCTGAGAGGAGTCTGGTGGGCTAACGAACGTAGCGAATGCCGCGATAGGTCCAGTTCTGCGGGCTGCTGGCGGTGAGCTATGGTGAACTGCTTGCGGGCGTAGGGGTGACCCATGAATGTGGTGGTTTCGCCGGTGGCAATTGGATCAACTAACGATAGCATTCGTCTCGCCATTCCAGTGCTGAGACGATACAACGAAAAATCAAGGCTTTTCGGCGGTCTCACCTGAGACACGAAACCGCTCCATGGCCTAACACCCGAAAACACCTGCAAACTCGTGATTTCTACTCAACGTAATAGTAATTCTGTCGAGTAGAGTGGAGGAGTTGCACCACGGATCCGATGAGCACGAACGGCCAGGCGAAGGTATTGACCCACGACGAAATTGCCCGGCTGTTTGCGGCGATGGACTCCCCCAGGGATAAAGCCCTGTTTGGCATCATGCTCTACTGTGGCCTGCGGGTGAGTGAGGCGATCGCCCTACGACCTGGTGACATTAAGGGCGATGTGCTGGTGCTCCCAGCCAAGGCGACCAAGGGCAAGCTGGCCACTCGGCAAATCGACATCCACCCCAAGCTAGCCCAACTGCTGGTGGCCTACGACAACGGCGGGGCGGAGTACCTGTTCCCCGGTCGGCATGGTCGGGGGTGGTTGGCGCGATCGTCGGCGGATTGGCTGCTCGACCAGGCGCTGGCCTATGCCGGGCTGGAGGGGGTGGGGATTAGCACCCACAGCTTTAGGCGCACAGCGCTCACAAATTTAAGCAATGCTGGGGTGCCCCTGCGGGTGATTCAGGAGATTAGCGGCCACCGCAGCCTGGCCAGCTTGCAGCGCTACCTGGAGGTGAGCCCGGAGCAGAAGAAGAGGGCGATCGCGGCACTGGAGTATTGATCGGAAGTTGAACAGCAATAGAAACTGATTGTCAATGATACGTCTACCGTGAATGCCAGCGGCAAAGTCCACATCAGCAGGTAGGCTGCTGATATTATGGTGGGAGGTGCTTGTGTTCTTATCAAGCTTGATGGTGAGCACCTATAGCTTTAGACGTGGACTTTCTACTAACCTTCATCTGAGCGGGGCATCCATAGCCAAGATCTCAAGATTACTAGGCCATGAGTCGGTAACCATAACAGCCAGGTATATTGAGTAATATATGGGTTACAGGACAGAAGATATTAAATATAGTGAAGTACAGAGAATCCTTATTTCCCAGCAATTAAGATCTGCTGTTTGGAATTCACTTCATGACGCATTGACAAATCAAAAATATTGGAGTGCTAGGGCTAGAAAAATACAAAAGTTTGATCAATGGATTAACGTAGTTGTCATATCTTTCTCTCTATCAACATTTGCAAGTTTTTTAACTAATATTGATTTTCTATTAAAAATTTCATCGGTAATTTTATCTGTAATCTCTGTTGCTATTACAATTGTAAACTGGGCAGATAAAGCAGGATTGTGCAGTGAATTGGCAAGAAGCTGGAGAGAAATTTTTCATGAGTTTGATAAGATATGGCTTGTGATTGGGATTACAGATTTTGAAACTGCACTTGACGAAGAGATTTCAAGCATACGGTCTAATTTTGCGGAGGTGCAAAAAAGGCCAGTACCTCTAATTGGAAAGGACGTTAAAATTAGTGATGATAAAAGATTAAAAGAAGAAATTAAACAAGAAGTTAATGCCGATTTGGAATACAGATACAAAAAATCTGAGGTTTTATATTATGCCTAGAAGAAAGTTTTCAAGAGGGTTCATAGGGAAAAAAATAGAGGATTCTAGCCCTACTCAATTTTTGATTAACTCAAGTAGGACAGAGCCTCCAGTTCCACATAATGTTATGATAAGAGCTGGCGTTATTCGTGCACATCTCACTAGTGGAAAGCATTGGAGAGAACTTGATGGCAATCTCATCAATAACAAAAGAAATGTTATATTTAGGCTGCCTTCTTTTTATAAATTAATAGGGAAACTAGATGAAAATGGAGATGTTGTTGGCTTGGTGTTAGGACGACGAGATGAAAAAGGAAAGTTTATAAAAGAAGCCAGGATTTCTCTTGAAAAGCCAATAAGGATGAATTAATATGCAAAAACTAACACGCTGAGCTTAGGCAGTCGATGTGGCAATTGCTAGCCGATGTATCGAATGATCTATATGGGTCTTCTTAGGGGCGATGTGATAGCGATTCAAGTCAGGAATATCCTTAGCCCATCAATAGGTAGAGCCAATGACAGACGAAACTTCCAACGTATATAACAAAGAACTTGCTGCCGCTTTAGGTCTTGACCCCACTTTGGATTTTATGAATGATCGAGAAGATATAAAGATAGCTGAGGCAGTTATTGAAGAAAGGGGTGATAGCGAAGCATACTTCAAGATACTTACTCAGGTGGTAAGGTGGGGCAAAGAGATACAGAGCTGGGAAGTTGCCCGAATTAAAGAGCCTCATCGTAGAGTAGCCGCTATTATGAAACTGCTGGAAGAGAAAAGTAATTCTTCAAATTAAGGATCGGCTCTAAAAGGATTTAAAGTAGCGAAGCTGCGATTGGGTTTATTTGGTTCATTTGTATTGTCTGGATAGCTGTACCGCAGGCAACTCTTCAATGAAAGAATGCGAGTTTCAGCCTCTAAAAACGATAAATATAGGCAATGTCCTACTCAGTTTTGAAGAAAATAAGTTTAGGCTTAGTCCAAGTGGTGTACTACCTGAATCCCCTGCTGCTTAAGGGCGTGATCGGTAAGTTGCCCCAAATAGCAAAGGCCTTTTAAGCGTATCGATCAGCAAGCCCCTTAATGGTCATATTTTCAGCGATCGCATCGTGGGGTATGAGCACATAGCGCCAGGGTTTTCCCCCGTGCTGCTGCATGTAGTCTGAGGCTTGTTGGCACCACTTCACTGCCACCTCTTTTTTGGCCAGCACCTGGGGGTCGGTCATTTGAGTGTTCATTTTGGGCTCTAGCATGTAAATGCATTCATCGGTTTCGGCCACAAAGTCAGGCTGATATTCGGGGTGCTCACCCTGCCAGCGGTAGTAGATTTGGAACTGCCCTTTAGCAGGGCGAAACCACTTCAGGGCCTCCCGCTCTAGAATCACCGCCAACAAGCGTTCACTGTTAGACTCGAACTTCTGTACCGGATACAGACATCTCTCAAAGCCGCCAAATAGAACTTTCCTTAATTGGCTTCGCTCCGCAGGGGCCTGGCGATAGTCCAGCGGGGTTTGATCGGTGGCGGTGTAGGCGCTGTCTTTTAAGGTGGAAAAGCCTTGATTGACGACAACGTTGTAGTCTACAGCGGCTTCCCAGAAGTGAGCCTCCATTTGGGCGTGTACAAAGCGGGCAATGTCTCGCTGGTGCACCCGCAAAATTTTGTGGATGTCATCTTCAGAGTGCTGGAGCTGCTGGAAATGGCTCACTACCTGAGCCGCTAAATCGTAGAGCAGATCGGCGTGGTCATCGTAGGCGATGTCGTCAAAGTCGATTAGGCCGCTGACGATGTAATCTTCTAGCCGGTCTTCTTGAAGGCCCCCGGCCCCAACGCCAAGGATAGTGCGATCGCCCGTCGATAAACTCTGCTGCCATAGTTCATCCGACGGGGGTTGGTAGCTTAATCCTGTCAGATCGAGCGAAAACGGGCTAAAACCCGTCTCTACTTCTCCTGTGGGCACGACCAAGATGCGCGGGATATCGATGGTTTGCTGAACCACCAGGTCGGTTGTCTTGGCGACTACGGCGGCGATATCGGGCTGTTCAGCGACGCCCTCTAGTGCTAGCTGCTCGGGCTGGTATTGGGCGGTGACCCGTTCTTGCACCAGGCTTTGCACTGTGGCCGATTGCAAATGGGCGGTGGTTGGCACTAGGTCTGGCTTACTTTCTAACTCTTGAATCACCTGGTAGGTGATCTGGGCAATTTTTTGCTCCTCTGGGGTGGCAAAGGCAGGTGGTTTCTCTGGGCTGGTGGCTTCTGTGGACTCTGCGGCCCCGGCCAGCTCAGGCGCTCGGGGGGAGGGCTGTCCCAGCAAGCTGGCCAAGTTAGGCCTGGCGGCTACGCTCACCTTATGGGTATCGAGATCCTCGGGTTCTAAAATTACCTGCTTTAGGCGAATTACTGAGTCAGAGCGGTTAGCTTCGTCGATGATCTCCTGAAATTTGTCGTGGGCGATGATGTTGAGGCGGTCGACTACCTCGACCCCGGTACGCTTTCCATAGGGCAGGCGGAGGCCGCGACCGATAGATTGCTCGATCAAGATTCGAGCGTTGGCGGCCCGCAGGGGCACGATGGTGTAGAGGTTGGTGACATCCCACCCCTCTTTGAGCATGTTGACGTGGATGACGATTTCCGTCGGTTCGTCGGGGCTTTCAACCTTGAGCAGGCGCTCCACCATCTCGTCTTCTTTTCTACCCGTAGTGCTGGAATCGACCTGAATCACTTTGTCGGCGTAGCGGCCATTAAAGAAGCGATCGCCCTGAATTAACGCCAGCAGTTGGGCAGCGTGGGTAGTGTCGCGGGCAATCACCAGCACAAAGGGTTTAACGATGTGCTGGTCGGTCTCGCGGGCATAGGTGATTAGCTCGGCCTTGATGCTTTCGTGCAGGCGAATACCGTCTTCGAGCTTGAGTTGCTCGATTTCTTCAGGAGGCATACCGGCGGGGGTGAAGTCTTTGCGGGTGACCACAGCCGGATCTTTGACAAAGCCGTCGGCGATCGCCCGTCCCAGTGGGTAGTCATAGATCACATTCTTAAATTGATCGGCTCCTCTACTGTTTTCTACAAAGGGAGTGGCGGTTAGTTCTAGTCCCAGCACGGGCTTCAGTTCGTTGATGGCTCGCACCCCGGCAGAGGCCCGGTAGCGATGTGACTCATCCATCAGAATCACCAGGTCATCTAGGTTAGCCAGGAACTCAAAATAGCTTTCGCCAATGTATTCAGACAATCGCTTGATCCGAGGGCTTTTGCCGCCGCGCACTTCAGAGTTGATCTTGGAGATATTAAATATATTGATTTTGCAGCGAATTAACTCATCAAATAGGGTACGCGCTCGCATTTCATAGTTGTCGCCGGTAATAATTTCAGGGGCATCAGTAGCAAATTCAGAGATGCCTTTAAATACATATTTAGAGGTATTGGGAGTAAAGTCGGCAATCAGTTTGTTATAGATAGTAAGGTTAGGGGCCAGAACAAAGAAGTTTTTGACATCGTGGGCTAGGTGCAGGTAGCTAATGAAAGCTCCCATCAAGCGAGTTTTACCCACCCCAGTAGCTAACGAAAAGCAAAGAGAAGGGAAGTCGCGCTCGAAGTCGGTGACCGTGGGGTATTCGCTTTTAATGGCAGCTAGGGCAGCTTCTCGATCGGTGCCATGTTTAGGGGGAATAATCTCGCAGATGCGATCGAGAATTTCCAACGAATCTCGTTGGGGAGGGCGCAGACTCAGGCGTCCGGCAATAGCGTTTACGTGGCGGTTTGTCATAGGTCTCTCTCTGGCAAAGCGGGTACCTCAAAGTTGGTAAACAGTTGCACGTCGAGCTGGCTACCCGAGAGGGCATTAAACAAGCGCTCGTCTAGGGTCAGTAGCGGAGCACCTACTTGTTCAGCTAGGGCAACATAGCAGCCGTCGTAGGCTGAGATGCTATATTTCAAGGCAAGGTTAGCCGCTTTAACGAGCAACTGTTGGGTAGGTGTCACCTGAAACCGTAAGGTCTGCAAATCGGTTAAATCGGCCTCAATTTGCTCTGCTGTGTAGAGCTTGGCGCGGACATACTTGCAGAGAACGTTGGCGCATTCGATATAGAACAGATCGGGCACATAAAATTCAGCTGATGGATCAATGAGGTGATCGAGTAATTGATTCACCTTGGGCGTTAAAGGATCGGTAATGAACTGCTTGATGGCAATGTTGGTATCTATGACGCAGCGTAGTGAGGCACTCATCTATCGCGATCCTCACGAAGCAAGATAGTGCTGTCTGGTAGGCCAAAATCTATCGGGTTTACCCTAGGACGGCTGCGAATTCTGGCTAGAGCTTCTTGATTTAGTTCACTGACTAAATCAGCTTCTATGTATTGAAAGGGAGACACCTGATATCGAGATAGGGCTTGAATAAACTCGGCGCTCGTCAACCCGGCAATTTCAGCGGCTTTGCCCTGGGAAACTAGCTCTAGTTCGTACCACTTGATGGCGGCTGCTACGCGCATTTCTTGGGCGAATTCATTAGGGTTTTTGTGCAAAGCAGAAAAGACGTTTTCGGGAAAGTTAAGAGTGATGCTGGTCATGGGGGTGTCCTAATCGAGTCGGGGATGTTGTCTTGGCTTACAGCTCTAGCTCTATTTGGCCCAATTTAGGTGGGGCCTGGGGTAAGTTTTCGACTTTGAGGCTGTAGTCGTCGTGATCCCACTCGCAGCGGGTGAGGACGTGTTTGGGAATTTTTTTGATGGTGAGGTTGGCAAAGTCGGGCCGTCCGCGAAAGGCCATACAGAGCACCAGCAAGGTGCGGTCTGTGCCTACTTCGTCAGAGAGCTGGGCGAGTTGATCGTGGCTGAGGTTTTGGGTGGTGACGTAGATAAAGTCGCGCTCGGTGGAGTAGCCCTGCTGCCAGTAGAGGGTTTCTGATGGAGCGTAGGTAAAGCCCTCTAGCTTGCAGAGGGCTTCGGCAAGCATTTCGGCATGGTAGTCGGGGTTGATGACCCAGTTGCCCCATTTGTCTTTTTTGAGTAGGGATGGGGCGAGTTTGTAGTAGCGAAAGCCGCCGCCGCCTTGCCAGTTGACCGCCGAGGTAACGCCGCCAGAGTCGGTGCCGTCGATGACTTTTTGCAGGCGGGGGATGATGTGGGTGTGACAGTGGTCGCCGAGTTCGATCATGATCCAGGGGCGGCCCATTTTGTGGGCCACTGCGCCAGTGGTGCCAGAACCAGCGAAGGAATCGAGGACGAGATCGCCAGGCTGCGTAGCTATTTGTAATATTCGGGATAGGAGTTTCTCTGGTTTTGGTGTTGCAAAAGGATCGGACGGATTAAGTACTGTTTGTTCTCTTTTAGCGTCTTGGGTATGACCTGCTTCTTCGTAACTCCAGATAGTTGTAGCTACCCGGCCTGCCGATCTTAGATTGATCAGAAACTTTTTGAGTCGCGGGACACTATTAGTCCCATCTCTCCCCCAATAAATCATGTTTTCATCAACATGACGTTTGTGCGCCTCTTTATCATATCCCCACACACGAGTCCTCTTTGGCCATATTTCTTGTCCAGTATTAGGGTTCAAAATTGGATAATAAAGATTAGGCCTCTCGTCAGCATTTTTTGCACAGGTGTAGTTGTCAGACATCCAGGAGCCGCGCGGATCATTATCGGGGTTTTTATACAAACTGTTTTGCTCTTCGGTTCTAGGTAGTTTGTAGGGCCTCCAAATATCTTTGCTTTTTGAGTAAACTAAAATATGATCATGACTATCACTCAGCCACAATGCATCATTTGCTGGTGCATATTTCTTCTGCCATACGACATTTGCGACAAAATTGTTCCTTCCAAAAATTTCATCACAAGTTACTTTGAGGTAATGTGACTCGTTATCATCAACTGTTACCCACAGCGACCCATCTTCCGATAAAAGCTTACGAATAATCTCTATCCTATCCCGCATCATCGACAACCAGATTGAGTGTTCTAGGCCATCGTCGTAATGGGTAAAGGCGCTACCTGTGTTGTAGGGCGGGTCAATAAAAACACACTTCACCTTGCCCGTAAACTCAGCTTCTAATGCCTTTAGTGCAAGTAGGTTATCGCCAAAAATCAGCCGGTTATCAAACAGGTCATTCTCCGTCACCCGGTGCGCGGCATGGTAAGACTTCTCCGGGTCTTCCAGCAAAATGCGCGGCTCCAACTTGGGCCGGTTCTCCTTGCCAATCCAGGTAAGTTCTAGCTTTTGTTTTTTTGTCACGATTTTTCTTTGGGGCTATTTATTGACTTGCGGAATCAGAGCTTTCGACTGATGTAGTTGCTTGTTCTTGAGTCAACTCTTCAAGTAAAGCCGCACGTAGTATTCTACAATCCGAAGAGGTGCTAAATATAGAGCGAAAGTGTCTGTTTGTCTGAAATTCTATAGCGCCACCTGCTAAGGCTTGTTGTGTCACATAGCCTTTCGCTTCACAAATACTCCACAGTTTCTCTGCGAAAATAAGAATGTTCTGTGAAATCGCGCTTACTTCATTGGCTGCCAAACTCAAGTCGTTACCTTGTTCAAGTCGTAGCTTAATGAAAAGTACATTCAACAAAACCCAACGTGCATTCTCAAAAAACGCCTTACGTACTCCAGAGGCGGCTCTCCCATTATCCTGCATGGCTTTGATAACTAATCGCTGTATCTGTACAGCCCGCCAGACAGTACGTGCCGATCGGTCTGGACGGAATACTCGTGAATATCTAGATTTTAGAAGTTCTTCGGCTGAATAGACTTCATCCATAGACCACAAGGAGGATCGGTTCGACAACACACGAGCACAAAAATCATCACAGTCTGGTGCTTTTGCTAAACAGGCTAACGCTGTTGTCGCTTCCTGAAGCGTAAAGTTTGTTTCATCTGGGGCTGGAGCTTCCACATCATCTTTGTAATGATAAGTGATTTCAGCTAGCTTCAACTGATTAGCAATTCTTTCTTGCTGTTCATCAAGAGCAACGAAGTCTCTTGATCCAATTTGATTCTGGAAGTTAGTGCTGCGTGTGATGCGTTCAGCAAAGGCATGTTCATTCACACACCTCTGAAGCGAAATGATTTTAATAAAGACATTTCCCTGGGGGCAAGAATCAGATAGTCCTCTAAAAAATTCTGCTATAGATCCTAACGTTTGTGCTCCATTAACGATTGAGAAGCCATAGGCTGTAATTCGTTTGGATTCATAGTTATCTCGATCAAGATTATGCTCATCCAACTTTTCACAGTAAGCTGTAAGACCATTATTCAAGTAGAAGAAATGCTCAGGCTCTTCCTGAACAGTCATTAGAATTTGATCGTTTACCTCTGTCCGACCTTTATAGTGACGAATATTAGCTGCTATGAGGCTCTTTCCGTGTTGAATATAAAGATCAGCTAGATCTTTAAGTGGTATTAGGCCTAAAATTGTTTCATAAGGTTGTCTAACCCAATTAGGCCTCAGTATTTTTAAGTTTACTTCTGAGACGCCGAGTCCTAAGTCAGAATTGATAAGCCAATTATGAATGGTAGTGAGATTGCATAGTTGAAAATCAATATAGTCATCTTCGTCGGAGTTGAATTTATTCTTTAAGCTCTCGAATAGCAAGCACCGATCTTCTGAAACGATATTAATTCCTGAATAGACAAGGATAGGACGAACCTGAGAAACTGTCCTAAAGATACTGTCTAGCTGAGGTATCAGTGCTCGCCAAGCTTTATTTTTCGCAAATACTTCAAACTGGCCACGAAGCAAAAACTCCAATCCGTTTTTGAATGTGTTGACCTCTTCTAATCCAGGCTCTCCTCTTCCACTCGCAATGTACTTAGATTGAGCTATCCAAAGAATTTGAGTTGTTGGCGAGAAGAAAAATGCATCTATTCCTCCATCGCCACCGCCATCTACTACTGAAGCAACAGCTTCATCAAGTGAGCAACCTGATAGCTTATAAATAGCGTAAGCAGCTAAAGACCTAGAGAGAAAATTCCTCTCCCGCTGCTCTGGCGTATTCCTAGAGTTTAGTTCTTGTAATTTTCCATCAAACAGTTCATGCAGCTTTGTTGGCAAATAGAGAATTTCGATAGGAGTCTCAGCCGTCATTACAACCTCCACCGAATCGTAAACAACGACTGAAGCTCGCTCTTCTGATCCAGTTTTCCCTCAATCTGAGCAATCAACCTATCCCGTTGCTCATCTACGTCGTCTTGAGCATCAAATAAAGACCTTCGCTTCTGATTACGCAATTTCTCTAGTTCCTTCACCTGCTTTTGTCCAGCTAGCTTCTCTTCTAAAGTCAAAGCTGCTGTGGCGGCCCGTTTAGCCTCCTTAATTTGCCGATCAATCTCCTTAATCTCTCGCTCCAGCACCACCTTCAGGTCATCCGCCCAATCGTCTAGTTTCCCTGCCTCCGCCTCAAAAAAAGCTGCGTTCCGCTGAGAGATCGCCTGCCGCTGCTGTTGTTCCTGGCGCTGGGTCAACTCATCTAGCTGACATTTAACCTCGGTAGCTAGATCTACCTGCTGAAGCACTACCTTTCCAGGTAGCGATAGCAGCCGTTCAGCCATGTCTTTGTCCAAAATTTCTCCGCTCTCAGTCACCGCCGCAAACAGCAGATGCTCTTCTACCTGGTCTAATGCTTCTACCCTCAGCAGCGACAGCGACAATGCCCCTTGCTGCCCTAGGAACGGCTCTAAAATCGACACCTTGCCATCGTGAGCGCCATAGTCAAACTCAACGGTAGCGGCTGGTAGGGATCGCTTCTGTGCTTGCTTAATGACGACTTCAGCCAGTGGATGCCCAACCCGATAGGTAAAGGCATCGCCGGATTGGCGGGGCAGTTCATATCGCCCTAGAGGAATAGCGGCCTGGTTAGCGCCTTGGGGGAGTTTGTATAAGTCAAAGGCCGTGTCACTTAAAAACTCAGCCTGGTCTCTCAACTCGTGGCGAGTAAGCTGCATCAGACGTTTCTCAAACCGGCTTAAAATTGCCTGAGAATCTTTTGCTCGCATTTTGAGCTTTTCACGCACCTCGTCGTCAAAATTTTCCAGCAGCTTGCGGCGAGTATCGCTCATCGCCGCTTTAATTTCGTAGCTCAGCTCCTGCTGGAGCTGGTCAAAGGCGGCAGAAATGTCCTCTGGCAGGCGGCAGCGCTGGTAGATAGCGGCAATGCGCTTTTCAAAATCGACCCCCGACTCGATCGCCCCTAACACCTCATCGCTCGTGCCAAACACCCCTTCAAACAGCTTGAACTTCTCCGAAAGCAGCTCATACACCCGCTTGTCGGCCTCATTCTTACGGTTGAGAAAATTAACCACCACTACATCGTGCTTTTGCCCATAGCGATGGCAACGGCCAATGCGCTGCTCAATGCGCTGGGGATTCCACGGCAGGTCGTAGTTAATAATCAGTGAGCAAAATTGCAGGTTAATGCCCTCCGCCCCCGCCTCGGTGGCAATCATAATGCGGCCCTGCTCCCGAAAATAGTCCACCAGGGCCGATCGCATATCGGCGGTTTTAGAGCCCGTCACCCGGTCAGACCCCTGGTGTCGCTGGAGCCAGTCAGCGTAAATCTGCTTAGACTGCTCATCGGTATTGGAGCCGTTAAACAGCACGATGCCTTCACTCCAAGGGCTATCGCTAAGCAATCGCAGCAAATAGTCTTGGGTACGGCGAGACTCAGTAAAGATAAGCGCTTTTGGAGCACCGCCCAGGTCAGTGGTTTGCTCAAAAGCGACATCCAGCGCCTTGAGCAAAGCTACCCCTTTGGCATTGTGCTCAATTGAGGTCGCTAGTTCCGCAAAGGAGTCGAGTTCCTCAATTTCACGTTTTAGGGCAGCATTTTCCGGCGGGGTCTGTGGGTGCGTGGGTGCATCGTCTAGCCACTCTTCCGCCGTGACATCCAAAGCCTCGTAGTCTTGATCTAGCGATTCAGCGATGGATTCATCTGGTTGCGGCTGGTAGAGCTTAGCCTTGAGCCGGTTTGACATGGTGGTGAGGGCACCCGCGATCGCAAACGTCGAAGAGGCCAGCAGCTTGCGCAGTACCAGGGTAATCAGCGATCGCTGCCCCGCCGGAAGCGCCTGCAAATTGTCCCGCTGCAAATACTCAGACACCAGGTGGTAGAGCTGGTCTTCGCTCTCTTCAGGGGTAAATTCTTCTACCAGGGCATGGCGCTGGGTAAACGGCACGTAGGCGGTCACCTGTCGCCGCAGAGTACGGTGGCAGAGAGGCTTCAGCCGCTGCTTCAGAGTATGAAACTTGTGCTCCTGGTTGAGGCTAGAGAACTGCTCGCGAAAGCTTTTCAGATCACCAAAGGCGCGATCGTCAATAAAACTGACCAGGCCATAGAGTTCGAGCAGGGAATTTTGTAATGGAGTGGCGGTGAGCAGCAGCTTGTGGCGACCTTCCAGCGATCGCTTGATCGTATTGGCAATGATATTGGTGGGCTTGTACACGTTCCGTAGGCGGTGGGCCTCATCAATCACCACCAGATCCCAGAGAACGCTTCTGACATCTGCCTCTTTGCCCCGTACAAACTGATACGAGCAAAGCATGACGGCATCCTGAGTATCAAAGGGATTGGGAACCCCAGCTTTGATCTCAGCGTTGTACGACTTGCTCTCCAAAATCTTGCAGGGCAGGAAAAACTTTTCGGTTAGCTCCTGCTGCCACTGTTTACGCAGGTTGGCTGGGGTAATCACCAAAATGCGGCGGGCACGTTCGGCCCACTTCTGGGCGATCACCAGCCCGGCCTCAATGGTTTTGCCTAGGCCCACCTCATCGGCCAGCAACGCTCCCTTCGACAACGGTGACTGAAAGGCGAACAGCGCTGCATCAACCTGGTGGGGGTTGATGTCTACCTGTGCCCCGGCAAAGGTACCTGCCAACTTTTCCAGCCTGTCCGAGGAGAAGCGCTTGGTTAACTCATAGGCGAAGTATTTAGCGTGGTAGTCGGTTACATGCATGAACTGTCTTCAGAGGAGCGCCAGCCTGGACAGGCTTACCTTTACTATCCGTCACCCACCCTTTATATCTGGAAAACGTTGAGAAGGCTTCAAACTTCAGGTTTTGGCTGGAGCTCAAGGACTAGTCCCCGGCAGCAGCCTTGACCACTCTCCTGGTCGAGCATAGCCCAGCTGGAATAGCATCACTACACAGGAGTTCACCACGCTAGGGTCGCTAATGGCCAGCAACCGAAGATCATCGGACAGGGTGCGATCAGGTAGACCAGCTAGCGACACCGCGATCATCTCCTGCACCCGCGCGATCGCCCGCACCGGCCCCTAAGCCTGATGCCGTTGGTACCCGGCCCAGCCGTTCCGCTTCACCGGTTCATCTCAGCCGAGGCCCTAAGCCACCGGCAACGAAAACGAAAACCGGCTCCCCTCTCCCAGCTGGCTTTCCACGGCAACGGCACCCCCCTGCAACTCCACCAGGTCTTTCACGATTGTCAACCCCAAGCCCTTGCCGCCTGGGTTGCACCGCTGCGCCGCCTCAGAACGCCGGTGTAGCTTAAACATCTCCTGAAGGTCAGCCGCCCCAATCCCCAGTCCAGTATCGACAACCGTCGTCCAAACGAAATTGTGCTTCACCTCAACCTCAATGGCAATGCTGCCCTGGGGCGTGTACAGCACCGCATTCTTCAGCAGGTTTTCTAGAACCTCATAGACCTGATCAGGATCCGCCCACACCGAAGGCAAAGCGCCAGGGCACCGTATCGGTATCGACCGACCTCGGGCCTCAGGCAGCGACGACACCAACTCCACCACCTCACCGATGAGGACAGGCAGCGCACACACCTGACATCGCGTCGGCAGATAATCATCCATCCGCTTTGAATAGTCTAAGATCGCCTCCGCCATGCGGTTCACCCGCTCTATTTGCCGCAGCTGCTTGCCCAACAGGTCAGGCGTCAATGGCCGAGACCCCTGAAGGGCCAACTCCAAATCCCCCTTGAGTACCGTCAGGGGCGTGTTGATCTCATGCATGAGCACTGCCAGCCGCTGTCGCCGCCGTTGCTCCACCGTCTGTAGACTCATCGCCAAGCGGTTGAAGTCAACCGCTAACCGCCGTAACTCCGGCACATCGCTCAGGGGGGCTCGCGCCTCCAGGTCACCCGCCATAAACGCCGCCATCGCCTGCCGCAACGCCTTGAGCGGCCTGACGACAATTTCTCCCGACGACAGACTCAGAAAGACGACCATCGAGATCACCGCCAGACCGACTTCTAATCCCCCCTCCGCCAGCGAGGGATAGATCGCCGTAAGGCTGAGCGCAATCAACACCCCCAACCCCAACGTCAGAATGTGGGAGGTTAGCAGCTGCATTTGCAACGGCGCAGAGCGCCAGGCCTGCCTAATCGATGGCATCTTCAAACTTGTATCCCACCCTTCTCACCGTTTTGACCAACGGGTTCACCCCCTCCGGCACCCGCAGTTTCGAGCGAATTTCTTTGCGCAGCCTAAAGATGCAAGAGTCGACCGTACTGTGGTCATCCCCAGGGTGGTCGAGACCCCAGATATCGTCCAATAGCTGCGACCTGGGGTAAACCTGACCCGGCTGCCGGGCCAGTTTCGCCAGCAGGTCAAACTCCAATGCCGATAGCACCAGGTCAACCCAATCGTCGGTCAGCGACGCCCGGACGCTGCAACGCCTGTGGGTCTGGTGCAGCCGCAGATGCTGATGCTGAATTAGCGCCGCATCGGCCCCGACCGCGTGGTCTTCATGGCGTAACTCGCGTCGCCGCAGTGTTCGCAGCCGAGCGATCAACACATCGGGGTCAAAGGGCTTAGTCATGTAGTCATCGGCTCCGGTGTTAAGGCCCCCGAGTTCATCGGTCTTCCCCCGCCGGGCCGTCAGCATCAAGATATAGGGGTCTCGCCTCAGCGCCAGCCGCCGTACATGGGTACAGACCTCAAGGCCATCCATACCGGGCAGCATCAAATCCAGGACGATGTAATCGGGCTGGAGCTCTGCCAGCATCTCCAGCCCCTGCTCGCCGGTCTCGGCCCAATAGCTGGTGTAGCCCGCTGCATTAATACAGGCCTGAAGGGTATCGGCCACATCTGCGTCATCTTCAATAATGAGTACAACCGCCATGGCAATCGTCAGAGTAAGAAATGGTCAGCCCCGCCGGTACCAGCGATGCCCTAGCCTAGAGACGGAGGTGTGGCCGAGTCGGTTCTCAGAACGAGGCTAAAAATCATCCAGGCCCGCCGCCGCCAGATCCATATCGACATCAATAAACGGGTCAGATTCAGCCTGCACCGGCGACAGCGATTCTGCCGCCCTCGGCACCGCAGACAGCGGCTGAGCTCTAGGAGCCTGAGCCATGACGAGCACCGGCGGTGCCCCAGAGATCGCCAAAAACCGGTTCTGGATCTGTAGACTGCGCAGCTGCATGTCCTCCAGCAGGGTTTGAGCCAGAGCCTGAAGCTCCGACTGGCTAAGCTCTGGTTCTAATGCCCAGGGCAGGTAAAACACCTTTAGTGCCCTGAGTACCGCTTCCCGCAATGATATCGCCGGGTTCGTTTTCAAATAGGTGAAGAGCCGCCCTGCCTCTGAATCCACCTCCACATCCAGTCGCAAGATCACCCTCTGCCGACGGCTCATGCTCGCACCTCCTGGAGTGCCCTGGTGCGGGCATGAGCCCTGGTAGCCAACCACTTCACCCCGCCATAGCAGTCAGCAAAGCGCACCTGGTCGATTGCAGAAGTGACATCCTGAAGCCGGTACGCCATTTCTTGAGCCAGATCGGGCAGCCAGTTGGGCGTCGCACCGGGCAACGTGGCCAGGTACTCCGTCAGATGAGGTCGCAAGAGCGTCGCTGCGGTACCACCGCCAATCAACACCTCATACTCCGTCAAATCAAGGGCGGCAAAATGCTCGCTCAGGTGGTGCCGCACCTGCTCCCAGTAAAACGCCTCCGCCTCCTGCCTGCGCTGGGACAGCGGAAACACCTTGCCCGGCTGGTCGGGAAACTGCACCGCCTCCTGCTGGGTTAACAACGCCTGCACCAGGTAGGGATTTTCCGGCTCACAGAGGGTTTGGGCCACCGCTTCGAGGAAAGCGACATAGCCCAACTTTTCCGAATCACTGGGCTTCCCGGTTGGGGGCTTGCCCTGGCGAAACACCAAAAAGCTCAAATCGCGATGGCCAATCATCAGCACGACATAGTTTTGGCGACTGGCCTGCTGCTGCTGCTTGCGCCAGAGCACCAGCCCCGCCGCCTCCGGCAGCACCTTAACGCTGTCGATCTGGAGATCGTAAGTCTGCCCGCGATAGCAAAAGCGACCCGTTTCTTGCAGCCGCTGAGTCAGCTCATTGGCCTCGGACAGATACTCCTCAAAGGGCAGCGCAATGCCGACATCCAGATGCAGGGTTTTCAGATGATGGGTGTGGGCCATTTCCCCCACCGCGCCCAGGCTGCGGAGATGGGCCAGGGTGCTCTTGCGCAGGGTGGCGGTGGATTTGTTGGGACGCCCCTCGGCATCATCAGCCAGGGCATAGGCCTGATTGTTCCACTGGAGATAGGCTCCAGCCCCTAATCCACCGCCGTACTCCTGGCCCTGGTGACGCAGCACCTCCAGCTCCGAGGGCGGCAAATCCGCCACCTTGGGTGGACAGGCATAGCCGTAGCAGCGGTTGCCATCGGTTAAACAGGCCTTGGTGCCCGACATCCCAAGGTCGATAAAGAGTTGATGGGTAGCCATAGAGGGTTCCTCCAGCGAAATGGGCGATCAGCGTTAGACGCGAACCCCATGTGACCAGGCTGGGGTAGAGGCGTCAGACGTCGTTAGATGGTTTCTTCAGCGGAATGGGCAATCAGCGTTAGACGTGAGCCCCAGATGACCAGGCTGGGGTAGAGGCGTCAGACGACGGTGATTGGCGTGCGATCTGTCCCGACTATAGAGAGCAACTTTTACAGAGTCCGTGCAGCCCGTGCACGGATTCTGCGAGATTCCTTTCTTACGGTGGTGGTTACACCCAGGAGGAGGACGCTCTCCAACGGCCTGACACGATGCCACCAAACCCTCCTGAACCCCATCCACTCAATGGTTGAGGGACTTTAAGCCCCATGCTATCGATGTGCTCGGTCTCCGCTGCCCAGGCTGAAACCTACTACGAAAAAGACGATTACTACACCGAAGGAACCGACGCGGCTCGCTCAACTGCCCGCTGGTATGGCCAGGGGGCGAGCACCCTTGGACTCCAGGGCGAGGTCAAGCCAGAGGACTTCAAAGCCCTGCTCCACGGCAGTGGCCCCAACGGTGAATGCCTCCATGCCCGCGCCATTGATCCCACCCGGCACCGGGCTGCCACCGACTACACCTTTTCAGCCCCCAAGAGCGTCTCCATCGCCGGGTTGGTGCAAGGGGATGCGCGAGCGATCGCCGCCCATAACCAGGCTGTCGATACCGCCTTAGGCGTTTTGCAAGAGCGCTTTGCCCAAGCCCGAGTCAGCACCCCCGAAGGACGGCAGCGGGTGGTGACCGGCAACATCGTCACGGCAGTATTTCAGCACGACAGCAGCCGCGAACTCGACCCGCAGCTGCACAGCCATTGCGTCGTGATGAACACCACCCAGCTGCCCAACGGCACCTGGCGCAGCCTCAGCAACGAAGAGATTGTGGCCAATCAAATTCTGCTGGGGCAGATCTATCAAAACGAGCTGGCTTACCAGCTGCGGCAGAGCGGCTATGACATCGACCCTCAGGGTAAAGGGCAATTTGAATTAAGCAACTACAGCCAGCCCTTGCTCGGCACCTTTTCCACCCGCACCCGTCAGATCGAAACCTACCTCCAGCAGTGGCAGCAAAGCCTGGATGAAACGCAGGGCACCCCACTCCACGCCAGCCAGAAAAAGCAGGCGACCTTGCGCACCCGAAAACGCAAACAGGCGGTGCCTCGTGAGGTGCTGATGGCAGCCTGGCAGCAGCAGATTGGCGACCAAAACCTGACCCTGCCCGAGGTACCCCACCAGGAGCGAGATTTATCTACTGCCGCCCACCACCAGGCCGACCAGATGGCCCGCGCAGGCACCGCCCACGCCTCCGAGCGAGAGTCGGTATTCCGTCGGGGAAAGGTAGAGCGCTTTGCCCTAGAACATGCCCTGGGGGAAATGCCGTTCGCTACTTTATCCCAGGCGATCTCAGCCCAAGGCGAGCTGCTGTCCGTCGAGGCCGTCAAGGATAAGTACACCACCGCCGCAGCGCTGCACCGGGAGCGAGACACCATTCAGCTCATGCACCAGGGGCAGCACCAGTGGGCACCGATTCTAAGCGAGGCCGAACTCCAGGAGCAGTTGCCGCAGTGGCCAACCCTGAGTGCTGGTCAGCAGCGAGCGCTCACCCTAGCCCTGACCAGTCGCGATCAGATGCTGGCCTGGCAGGGCCTGCCGGGCAGCGGCAAAACCTTTGTGTTGCAGGCCTTCAAACAGAGCGCCGCAGCCCAGGGCTTTGTCGTGCGAGGGTTTGCCCCCAGTGCCGAAGCGGCTAACGTGCTGGGCAAAGAAGCCGGACTGCCGACTGATACCGTAGCCCACCTGCTGCATGCCCCACCATCTGATCCAGCACCACCACCAGGGCCAGCCCCTGAACAGCGAGAAATCTGGGTGATTGACGAGGCCGGACTGCTCTCTGCCAAAGACGCCCATGGCCTTTTGAGCCTGGCCGTAGAGCGACAGGCTCGCGTCATTCTAGTGGGCGATACCCGCCAGCTCTCGGCGGTGGAGGCAGGTAACCCGTTCAAGAGCTTGCAGGCCGGAGGCATTCAAACCGCCTTCCTCGATGAGTCCCGACGGCAGAAGACAGCCGCCCTCAAACAAGCGGTCAACCTGCTGGCCACCGACCAAACCGAAGCCGCCCTTCAAACCCTGGTGGGAGCAGGCTCGATTCAAACGATTCAATCCCCGACAGCACGCCTCCAGCAGGTGGCCACCGACTACCTGGCTCTCGACGAGGCAGAGCGCGACAAAACCCTGCTACTCGCCGGAACCAACCAAGAGCGCCTGGCTCTCACCGCTCTGCTTCGTTCAGGGCTTCAGGTCCAGGAACAGTTGGGGGCTGACGGCTTTGCCCTCACCTCCCTGCGGCGCAAAGACATGACCCAGCCCCAGGCGGACTATGCCGCCCACTACGCCAGCGGCGACATCGTCATCGTCAACCAGTCCTACAAACGCCAGGGCTTACAGAAGCAACAGCCCTACCAGGTGATCCAGGTCGATGCCCACCGCAACCGACTGACTCTGGCCAACGCCGCTGGTCAAATGCTGGAGATTGACCCAACAGCCTGCCCCAACAAGACGGTCTACACCCGCCAAGCGATCCCCGTTGCCGTGGGCGATCGCCTGCGCTGGACCCGCAACGACCGGGCACAAAATATCCGCAACGGGCAGTCCTTTACCCTGGCCGCCATCGACGCCCAGGGCCAGGCCGAGATTCGCTACCCCGATGGCCGCTGTGATGCCGTGGATTTAACCGGCTTGCAGTATGTCGATTACAGCCTGGTGAGCACCACCTACAGCGCCCAGGGCAAAACCGCCGACCGGGTGATGGCGCTGATGGATGCCACCACCAGCCAGGAGTCGTTTTATGTGGCCGTGTCGCGGGCCAAATACCAGCTCTCGCTCTACACCGCCGACCCAGATGAGCTGCTGCGCCAGGCGCAGCGATCCTCAGCCAAGGAGAACGTCAGTGATTATATCCCGCTCTTTAATTTGGTGAATAGCCATGCCCAGACCTCGGAAAGTACCCCCGCCGCCACCCCCTCAGCAGTGGGCGATCCAGATGCCGCCAGGGATCTTGGCCGATGCGCTGGTGAGCGCGTTGCAGCAGGCCTTGCTACCGCTCCAGCAGCAGATTGCGGGGCTCCAGCAGGACAACGCCCAACTGCGCTCTCAGATCGAGACCTTAGTGCGCCACCAGGCCCAATCGGAGCCGGTGCTGAGGGAGATGACCACCGACCACAGCCACCTCCAGAAGAGCTTGAACGCATTGCTCAAGGGGCTAGAGACTGGCAGCAGCAGCGACAGTTCCAAGCAATTGCAGGCACTCTTATCGGCCTTAGTGACACAGCTGAACGCGTTAAATCAGCGGGTGAGCAGCAATCTCGATGGGCAAGAGCGCTCGCTCGCCTTGCTCATGAATTCGCTCGCAGCCTTGAACGACGACGCCAGCAGCGGGAGCAACGGGAGCAGATCAGCGCCGAGCAGATGATGTGGGCTGAACGCCTGGTGCCGGAGGTGAGAGGTATCCTGACGCTAGCCAGGCAGGCAGGCCAGACCGAGCAAACCGGGCCTGAAACCTGGGTGCTCAAGAGACGGCACTACTCGTTGTCGTTCTGCAAAGCGACCTATACGCTTTCCCTGGTGGCCCAGGATGGGCGCGGCGAGCTGCTACGGCTTCAGGGGCATAACGGAGCCTGGCGGACTCAGCTGGCCCAGAGCCTCACGGTAGAGGATGTTGGCCAGATCCAAAAAGCCCATCGGCTGCTGCATCAGGCGATAGAAGCCCCCCAACGCTCTCGTCAGGTTGAGATGGAACGCTAAGTGGAGCTTGTAACCCACTGTCTGGTTGTCCCCTCTTTCCCTAAAAAAGTGGTTCCAAGAGGGTGACCGGAATAACCGGGAGGAAGGGCCTCAAACCTTTATCCTTAAGTACTTTGAGGGTGTCCGAAATTAGGCAGGATTAGCGGCTCAAACGAGTTCACGGTCAAAGGTCAGGCTGGGAGAGGGGCTTATGCACTACCAGCAAATGTGCTCTGTGACAGTGGCCACCTTGAGTGGCTTAAATATGGCCTATATTGGCCTGTGCCAGTTCCCCCAACGCCTGATGGCTTCGTTCAGTCTTCTCTCTACCTTGAGCCCTAGCAAAGGGGCTGAAATTAAGACCAGGCAAGAGGTTGGGCCTTAATTCCAACAGTGGAGGGGTTGCGGCGCGGGCAGCTAAACCAGGACTCAGAGTTATTCGCCCTTTGCAACCGACTCATGGTTCTGCCACAGGCGTTTCATTGAGTGTAGGACGGCTCCGTTCGGTAAGAATAATGGTTCTGCCACATCGCATCGCGCATTTGGTCAAGCAATCGCCTAGGTGGAGCTGAGCCATCGATAAGTGATCTTGTACTAGATAGTGATCAGCGGGTGGCGATCGCTGGTCATATTTAGGCGGGCGATCGCCCCTTCAATGATCGCTAAATATCTGGAGGAAAGGTTCTCAGACCTCGCTGTATAGGTAGATTCGTAAATATAGTGATCACTTGCGATAGCGGATCTGGCACAGTTTCTTTCATGGGGGATTAAACCTCGGAAATATCCCCTGCTTCAAAAGCGATGCCCAGCAGTGGAAGTACCTGTACCTATGTCTAGTGATCAACCAAACGACTCATCCAATCCCAGATTCCCTCGTCCAGGTTTGACCTGTGGGTGTTGCACTTTGTCCCTGAATGCCTGGGTGAAATATGCGAGAGAGTCTTCTGTGGCAAATGAGGTCTTTGGGCATGTATCGTCCTTGGGCGATCGCATCAGTCGCCGTAACTTGATTCGCTCAGGAGCATTTTTAGTCGGTGCGGCGGCCACATTGGGCTCGAAATCCTTTGTTCAGGCTGAAACCACACCAACCAGAAGCGCCAGTGGCATGGGCACCCCTGGCACTGACGCAACCACGGTCTTTGTCAATGGCACTATTCTCACCGTGGATTCCGAATTTTCGGTGGTTGAAGCTATGGCCATTCAGGGCAACCAAATCCTTGCGGTGGGGCAGACCGAGGAGGTCCTCCGGCTGGCGGGTGACAATGCGACCCAGATTGATTTGGCCGGAAAGACGGTGTTGCCTGGGTTTGTAGACCCCCACGTTCACGCGGTGACAGGTGCCTTGATTTCCAGCTTGATGGAGTATGTGGGAATCGCCCGATTTACGACCACTGAAGACGTGTTAAATTTTCTCCGCGAGCAGGCCGCTGTGACGGAACCCGGAGACTGGATTGTAGCCCGTAACTTTGACCCGTCTGTGCAGGCAGGCCCCGATGCCTTAACCTTTGCAGAACTGGATGCCGTGTCCACTGACCACCCTGTTTTTGTGCTGAATGCCTCGGGACATTTAGCCTACGCCAACTCTAGAGCGTTTGAAGCGGCTGAGATTTCCCCAGATGTCGAAAATCCCCCTGGCGCAGAATTTGTGCGCGATGCTGAGGGCAATCTGAACGGGGTGATGAAAAACAATGTGGCGTTTGGGCAAGTGCTATTCCGCTACCCGGCCCTGGCTGATGCTGACCCAGTGGCCGCATTGCTGAATCTCGCCACTCGGTTTAATCAGGTTGGGCTGACCACGGCGAGTGAATTTAGCCTGGGACCTGCGGATTTAGAGGTGTTAAATGCCACCGCCGCCACCGGAAAGTTGACCACCCGCATTCGAGCCTACCCGTTCTATACCTACGACTCTGTGTGGGATGAGATGAATTTGCAGCCTCAGACCGGGGATGCGATCGCCCGAATTTCCGGCTACAAGCTAGTTTCGGATGGCTCAAACCAGGGTTACACCGGGCTGCAACGGGAACCCTATCTCAACACCGATAACTATGGCCTGGCCTACACTGAACCCGATGAACTGACCCGGTTAGCCACCAAGCGATCGCAACAGGGGTGGCAGCTGGCGATTCATGCCAATGGCGATCGCGCCATTGATAATGTGTTGGATACCCTGGAAAGCGTCCAATCTACGGGTATTGATCTGCGATCGCTGCGTCCCAGAATTGAGCATTGTTCCATCCTCCACGATGAACAAATTGCCCGCATGAAGGAGTTGGGCGTTTCGGCCAGCTTCTTGATTGGTCATGTCTATTACTGGGGCGTCGCCTTCCGGGATGAAATTTTTGGGGAAGAAAAAGCCGAACTGCTCGATCGCGCCCGCAGTTGTGAAACCGCTGGAGTGGGCTTCACGCTCCATTCTGACTTCATGGTCACCGATCCCAATCCTTTACAAATGATCGAGACCGCCGTGACGCGACGCACCCAAAAAGAACCCGATTATGCCCTCGCCCCCTGGGAAGCCGTCACCGTGGAATCTGCGATTCGGGCTGTCACCTCAGAAGCCGCCTGGCAACTGAACTCCGATCATGAAGTGGGCAGTCTCGAACCGGGTAAGTTCGCCGATTTCGTCATCCTCGACAACGATCCCCGTCGCGTGACGCCTGCTCAAATTAGTGCGATCGCAGTATTAGAAACCTGGATGAACGGTCAACCCGTCTATCAGCCCTAGAACTACGATGACTATTTATACCGAACACGCGAGCGGGAACACATCGAGAAACGCTGAAATCGTTGATCGCTAGCTAACCCTTGCGTGCACTGGACGAACTGGCAATCATATGCTTTGTTTCAATGGGATCTACCGCCAGTGACGCCCGCCGTTAGACCTCCTGAAATCAGCCTGTTTTCTGAAACATTGACCTTGAACGGGCAGAATGACAATGCTGGGAGGTAGCTGAAGTGACTATCGATCAAGCCGAGTGCTCAATGGCCTTAATCTGCTGAAGGCTTGTGGGTTGAGTAGTTACCTGCGCGCGCAGCTAGCCAAAAACCGCTGAGCCTTTTGTTTGGTGTGCTGGCCCTCATTTGCTCAGGGTTAGGCGATGTAGTAGCTGTTCAGAGGCTGTACTGATTTCAAGCGTGCATACAGGGAAGTGAAATGGTAAACAGGCTACCTTGACCGATCTCACTTTCTACGGAAAGCTGCCCCTGGTGCCGCTGCACAATGGCTTGGGCAATAGCTAACCCCAATCCAGTGCCGCCGGTTTTGCGGGAGCGATCGCTGTTCACCCGATAGAAGCGTTCAAAAATACGGCTTTGCTCCTCGGTGGGAATGCCAATCCCAGTATCTTTAACGGCAATGGTGGCGGCGCGCTCGTGGGTAGCTAGACTCACCACCACTGAGCCTCCTGGCGGTGTGTACTGAATAGCGTTGGCCATCACGTTAGACACCAGCCGATAGAGCTGCGATTCATGCCCCATGACATGGATAGGCGTATCGGGAACCTGGCAGCTGAGGTGAATGTCAGTCGCAGCTGCCAGCTCTGCTAATTCCTCCGTTAAGTCGGCAACGATGTCGTTCAGGCAGCAGAGCCTGGGTGGTTTAACGGTAGTGTCTTGCTCCAAGGCCGTGAGCAAGAGCAAGTCGGCCACCAGCTGGCTGAGGCGACGTCCCTGCCGCTCTACTGTTTCCAGCAGCGTGGGCACCTGTTCCTGCTGAGCTGGTGGTAGGCGCAGAATGGCTTCCACCGTAGCGAGAAGACTCGCGAGGGGGGAGCGCAACTCATGGGCGGCATTCGCGGTGAACTGTTGCTGTCGCTGGTAAGACTGGTAAATGGGCTGCATGGCCAAACCGGATAGCCACCAACTCGAAATTGCAATCAAGCCCAACGACAAGGGTATTCCCCCAATTAGAACCCACTGCAACCGCTGAAGTTCGGCATCAAAGGCGGTCAGGGTACGCCCCACTTGTAGGTAGCCCCAAGAGGGATGGGTATGGATGGCCTCACCGGGGGCATGGGCGTGGGCTGCGCTGTGGAGGATGGTAGTGAACTGGCGGTAGCGGTGGCCTGCTTCAGTGTGCAGAATTTGCCAGGGGGCCGAATTGAGTGTGGCCGGTAGCGGTGTCGGTTGATTCGGAGAAAACACCAGCAGGTTGCCCTGGTTGTCGAACAGGCGGATGTAGTACGTGGTGCGATCGCTAATCCCCATCGTGTGGCGTTGAATTAGCGATGGCTGCGTTTCACAGGGCTGCCCTACCACGCAGAGGTCAGGAAAGATCTGCTGTAAGACATCCGTTGGGTCACCCGATGCTGGCAACATGGGCTCTAGGCTGTCGTGGAGTGTGCCAGCGGTGGCTTCAATTTCTCGTTCCAGGGCGACCCAATTAGACTGCACCAGTGCCCGAGCCATCCCCACCCCCAACAGGCTGAAAAGCCCGCCCATTGCCAGGGCATACCAAACTGCCAACCGCAGGCGACTGCGCCGAAAGAGCTGCTGACTATTCATGGCGTTGATCGAAAGCGATACCCCTGTCCGGGTACCGTCTCAATGGGGCAATCACAGTCATGGCGAGCAAACTTGCGCCGGAGTAGGCGAATCTGGGCGGCGACCACATTGCTGACGGGTTCTTCATCGATGTCCCACAATTGAGAGCGGAGCTTGCTGCCGGGGATGACGCGATCGCAGTTTTGCATGAGATAAGCCAACACCTGAAACTCTTTCAGCGTCAGGGGAATCGGTTGGGGCTGCTGGTCGAGGTGCTCAACCTGAAGGGTGGTATTGGCATCGTCTAGGGTGAAGGGGCCAACGGTGAGGGTTTGGGGCCGCAGCTGGGGCGATCGCCGCTGCAAAGCCCTCAACCGGGCCAGCAACTCGTCCATCACAAACGGTTTGACTAAATAGTCATCGGCTCCGGCATCGAGCCCTGCAATCCGGTTTTCGGGCTGGCCCAGGGCCGTCAGCATCAGCACCGGCAGCGGGTTTTGGTGAGTTCTGAGCCGCTGGCATAGCTCCAGGCCTGACAGTTCTGGCAGTAGCCAGTCGAGAATGGCCACGGTGTAATCGGCCCACTGGTTTTCCAGGCAGTACCAGGCCTGGGCACCGTCGGCCACCCAGTCCACTACGTACTTTTCGCCCATCAAGACCTGCTTGATGGCCAAGCCCAAATCTTCTTCATCTTCGGCCAGCAGTACGCGCATAGGGGCAAAGCCATCGATCACGAGGTTGATTCTACAGAATCCGCCGTCGTTTCATCTGGATTTCATCCCCCCTGTGGCAACCTGTGGAGGATTTTGCCTGCCCCCATCCCAGTTGTCGTGAGGAGACATGATGAAACCGACTCCATTGCTCAGCTCTGTTCTGCTGACCCTCAGCCTCTCGCTGAGTGCGCTCGCCCCATCTCTAGCCCACGTCGGTCACGGCGATGAGTTTCAGGCCGAAGGCGGCATCAACCGGGTTGAGGTCAAGGCTGAGACTGACTCTCTACTGGGCATCGAAGTCAACCCCATCGAAGCTGCCGCCGATGGCAGTGGGGCGGTGCTGATTCCGGTGACGGCCCTGGTGGACGATGCCGGTCGGCAACTAGTGTTTGTGCAATACGAGAATTTTTATGAGCCTGTGCCAGTCACCACTGGCGCTACCCAAGGGGATCTGGTCGAAGTGACGGAGGGCCTGTCCGTCGGTGAGCAGCTGGTCACCCAGGGCAGCCTGTCGCTCTATGCTGAATCGCGCAAAACCCAGACCGCCGAGGCCACCCCAGCCGCCGTTGATGAGGCCCACGCCCAGGCCGATGCCCAGGGCACTCCCCACAGCCACGATGCCGACGGCAATCTGGTGGAGTCTAGCGAATTGGAGTCTAGCGAAACCGTTGCGTCCAATGAATTTGTTCAGCAGACCGATGCCGAGGCTCAGCCTTCGAGCGGGTTTCCCGTGGTGCTGTTGGTTGGGTTAGGGATCGTGGCCGCCGCAGGTACCGGAACGATGGCGGTCTTGAGTAGCCGCAAAAAGAAGAGCTAATTCTCTTGGGGGTAGCCGTTCTGACAAGCGGGGGGCTACTAACCCAGATTGTTGCCTTGACTTAGCGCTTCACTGGCTGCTGAGAAATCTACGCTGCCAGTAAGAGTTTTGTGCGTCAGTTGGTATCTCTTCACAGACCTCACCCAGATGTTTAACTCCCTGCTCAATCAGACCCTCAAAAATTCCATTGCCCAGCGGTGGTTCATTGTGGCCGCCGCCATTGCTGTGACGATCTGGGGTGTGTTCACCGTCTCCCAGATGCCGCTGGACGTCTTTCCCGAATTTGCGCCGCCCCAGGTGGATATTCACACCGAAGCCCCTGGCCTAGCTCCTGAGGAAGTCGAAACCCAAATCACTGTGCCCATCGAAAGCGCGGTGAATGGCCTGCCCGGTGTGACCACGGTGCGCTCCTCCTCGAAGGTGGGGCTATCGATGGTGCAGGTGGTGTTTGACCAGGAGGCCGACATTGCCCAGGCGCGGC
>ERZ1066121.697-NODE-697-length-29005-cov-12.426183_pt1 | contig 29005 bp, 29 predicted proteins | sample MGYA00382768_ERZ1066121 | MGnify/ENA primary metagenome ERZ1066121 (study PRJEB33369, sample SAMEA5778351) | biofilm metagenome | biome: Industrial cooling water; feature: Water cooling tower basin; material: Biofilm | place: United Arab Emirates | collected...
GGGCGTGGCCGGTAGCGCGCGCGGTCGCCCCCCGGCGCCAGAAGGGGCGAGCCGATCCCGGCCGCGTCGGCCGGCCCGCCCGGGCGGTAGGCGAAGCTGTCGAGCACCCTCGGATCGCCCAGGATCGCGTCGACGAAGACCGTGTGGTAGTAGCCGGGCCGCGTGGGCGAGACGTTCTGCACGAGCATGTTGCCCTGCACGGTCCAGCCCGGCCGCCCGGGCGGCAGGCCGCCGGCGAGGTTGCCCGTGACCGTCACGCGGGTCGCGGCCTCGTTCACGTTGATCTGCGGGATCGTGACGCTGCGGTCGCGCCGGTCGCCCGCGGCCGCGAACCGCTCGCCGCGCAGCACCGTGTTGTTGCGGATCGTCAGCCCGTCCGTCTCGCCGACCGAGATGCCGTGCAGGTGGCCGTTGACGATCACGTTCCCCTCGATCAGCACGTCGCGGTAGAACATCTCGCGCCCCGCCTTGCCCCGGTCGACGAGGTCGTTGCGCATGAAGATCGACTGGGTCGCGTCGCCCTCGCCCGCCAGCAGCACGTTGTTGCGGATCGTGATGCCCCGGCTGGGCGCGCTGGTGTTGTTGGTCCAGAACTGGATCATGTCGGCGTGCTCCTCCTTCACGGCGGAGCGGGCGAAGTCGTGGATGTAGTTGCCCTCGATCAGGACGTCCTCGACCTGCGCGAAGTTCATGCCGTCCATCCGGAGTTGCCGCAGCTCGTTCCCCGCGACGACGTTGCCCGACCCCCCGCTCATCACGAGGCCGCGGAAGAACCGCTCGATCCGGTTGTTCTCGAACACCGCGCCGTCGCAGCCCCGGATGGAGATCGCGACCGCGGTCGCAAGGCCATCGTCGCGCGGCCCCTGCCCGCGGATGAGGTCGCCGTCGAACAGCGCGTCGCGGATCGCCACGTTCTGACAGTCCGAAAGGGTGAAGGCCCGCTGCGACAGCTTGGCCCCCGGCCGCCAGGTATAGTCGAAGACCACGTCCTCGATCGCGAGGTTGGCGACGCCGCGCAGGTCCATGTCGGTGAAGACCGCGGGGTTCGCGGGGTCGGCCGAGGCGATCGTGACGGTCTGCGGGAAGCGGATGTCGAAGGGCGTGCTCTTGCCGAGGAAGAATCCCTCGTAGGTGCCGCCCGGCAGCTCGATCCGCTCCCCCCCCTTGGCCCCGGCCAGCGCGGCATAGAGCGCGTGGGTGGGGTCGGCGGCGCGCGCGGCCAGCGGCAGCGCCGCCGCCGGAAGCGCCGCGCAGGCGAGCGGGATCAGCAGGTTCCGCAGGGGCATCGGCGGGCCTTCGTCGGGCGCGGGCTGCGCGTCTTGTGTCATTCTGACCCCGGCGATAGGTTTAGCCAACCGCAATTCCGCACCGCGGCATGACAAGAAAGCGAGGGACCGGATGGACCAGGCCCCGATCCGGCCCGATCCGCGATCCGCGGCGGCACCGCTCCGCAAGGCCCCGCGCCGCGGCCTCAACTGGCTGCGCGAGGTGCGCCACGGGCTGATCGCGCTGCGCCGGCTCTACTTCGCAAGGCTCTGGGGGATGGACATACACCCCACCGCGCGCCTGTCGCTGTCGGCGAGGATGGACCTCACCTTCCCGCGCGGCGTCCACATCGGCGCGAACACCTACATGGCCTTCGAATCGCGCATCCTCGCCCACGACATGAGCCGGGGGCTCTACCTCCACACGCGGATCGGGGCCAACTGCTTCATCGGCGGCCGCGCGCTGATCCTGCCGGGCGTGGAGATCGGCGACGGCTGCGTCGTCGGCGCGGGGTCGGTCGTCACGAGGTCGGTCCCGGCGGGCAGCCTCGTCGCGGGCAATCCCGCCCGGATCCTGCGCAGCGGGATCGAGGTCGGCCGCTACGGCCGCTTCGTGACCGCCGACGCGACCGAGAGCCGCCTCGTCGAGCAGGGCCTGGCCTGACCGATGCGGCGGGGCAGGCGGCGCAGCCGGGGCTGGATCTACGCGCTCGGGATCCTCGCGGCGCTGGGGCTCGTCGGCGCCGCCTGGTACCGGACGCCCCCGGCCGCGCCCGCCGACCGGCTGGTGACGCCGGCCCCGGCCGTGCCCGGCACGCCGATCACGCTCGCGGTCTTCGGGACCAGCCTGACCGCCCGGTCGAAATGGCCCGAAGCGGTGGCCGAGGGGCTGGGCCGGTGCCTCGACCGTCCTGTCCGCCTCGTCCGCGTGGCCGAGCCGGGCGCACTGTCGTCCTGGGGGGTGGGCCGCGTCGCCGACGTGGTCGCCGCGTCGCCCGATCTCGTCCTGCTGGAGTTCGCGATCAACGACGCCGACCTGCGCGACGGCCTGTCCCTCGCCGAGAGCGAGGCGAACCACCGCGCCATGATCGCGGCGCTGCAGGCCGCGCTGCCCGAGGCGCGGGTGGTGCTGCTGACCATGAACCCGGCGCAGGGCGCGCGCGGGCTGATGCGCCCCTTCCTGCCGCGCTACTACGCGGCCTACGGGCCGATCGCAGCCGAGACGGGCAGCGGGCTCATCGACCTCAACGCGCGCTGGCTGTCGCTGCCGCGGGACCGGCGGGGGCTGGCGGACGACGGGCTGCACCCCGACGAGGCGGCGGTGCAGGCGGTCGTCGTGCCGGCCGTGATCGACCAGCTGGGGCTGATGAGCGGCCGCGACTGCGCGGCGGCCGGCGCGCCCGCCCCCTGACGAAAGGGGGCTGCGCCCGGACCGCGTCCGCGCTATGCCCGTCGCGCCAACGCGACGAGTCCGCCCGATGCCGCCGACCGACCCCCAGCGCCCGATCCCGGCCGCGCCGACGCTCGCGCGCGTCGCGCGGGGCGACCTCTGCGCGGGCTGCGGCGCCTGCGCGGCGCTCGCGGCGGGCAAGATCGCCATGGAGGCCGCGCCGCCGGGCTTCCTGCGCCCCCGGCAGACCGCGCCGCTGACGCCCGCCGAGGATGCGGCGATCGCCCGCGCCTGCCCCGCGCTGGGCCAGACGGTGGAGGCAGCGGGGCGGCCCGATCCGGTCCTCTGGGGGCCCTATGTCACGATGGAGACGGGCTGGGCGACTGACCCCGCGGTGCGCTTCGCGGGATCCTCGGGCGGGGCGCTGTCGATGATCCTGCTCCACCTGCTGGAGGAGGGGATCGTCGATGCGGTCGTGCAGACCACGGCTGACGCGGACCTGCCCATCGGCAACGCCACCGTCGTCACCCGGGGGCGCGAGGGCGTGATCGCGGCCGCCGGGTCGCGCTACGCGCCGTCGGCCCCGCTGTCGGACCTCCCCGCGCAGGTGGCAAGCGGCCGGCGGCACGCCTTCGTGGGCAAGCCCTGCGACTGCGTGGCGCTGCGCGCGATGCGCGAGTCGGATCCGGCCGTGGCGGCGGCGTTTCCGGTGATCCTGTCCTTCTTCTGCGCCGGCGTTCCCAGCCACGCGGGCGGCCGCGCGGTGCTCGAGGCGATGGGCGCCCCCTTCGAGGAGACAGAACGCTTCCGCTTCCGCGGCAACGGCTGGCCCGGGCGCGCGACCGCGACGCTCCGCGACGGGTCGGAACGGTCGATGAGCTACCACGACAGCTGGGGCCGGATCCTGTCGAAGCACGTCCAGCACCGCTGCAAGATCTGCCCCGACGGCACCGGGGCCGCCGCCGACATCGTCTGCGCCGACGCCTGGGAGAGCGACGAGCGCGGCTATCCGACGTTCGAGGAGGCCGAGGGCGTCAGCCTGATCGTCGCGCGCACCGACCTCGGCCGCGCGCTGGTCGGGGGCGCGCGCGCCGCGGGCCGGATCGAGACGCGGCCCTTCGACGTGGAGGCCCTCGCGGGGATCCAGCCCGGCCAGCGCGAGCGGAAGCGCGCGCTTCTGGCGCGGCTTTCGGCGCTGCGGCTGGTGGGGCGGCCGGTCCCGCGCTACCGGGGCCTGCAGCTTGCAGCGGCGGCGCGGCAGAACCCGCTGGCGCGCAACGCAAGGAACTTCCTCGGGATGCTGCGGCGGTCCTTCCGCCGGGCGCGCCCCTGACCGACAGGACGGACCATGCCCGACACCCCCGCCCGCCGCCCGATCCGCGCCTGCCTCATCATGCACTCGACCCGGTCCGACAACCTCGGCGTCGGCGCGCTGACCGTGGCCGAGGTGGAGATCCTGCGCGACCTCTCCGCCCGGATCGGGCGCGCGATCGAGATCACGGTGGTCGACTGGAAGGACGCGCGCGCGCCCTACGTGTCCGGCCCCGACATCCGCATCGTCGACATGACGGGCCGGTTCCTTGCGGACCCGCGCGGATTCCTCGCGCTCGCGCGCCGGTCGGACGTGGTGATCGACATCGGCGCGGGCGACAGCTTCGCCGACATCTACGGCGGCAAGCGGCTGAACCGCATGTTCGCGATGAAGGTCGCGGCCCATGTCGCGCGCACGCCCGTGGTGATGGCCCCGCAGACGATCGGGCCGTTCCGGAAGCCCCTGTCCAAGGCGCTCGCGCGGCTGACGATGCGGCTGTCGGCGGTGGTCGCGGCGCGCGACCGGCTGTCGTCGGACTGCGTGCGCGACCTGGGCGTGGCGCACGCGGGCGTCATCGAGGCCTCGGACGTCGCCCTGCGCCTGCCCTACGACGCGCCGGCGCGGCTGGCCGGCGGGCCGGTGCGCGTGGGGCTGAACGTCTCGGGCCTGCTGATGAACGGCGGCTACACGGGGCGGAACGAGTTCGGCCTGTCGATGGACTACCCGGGCCTGATCCGCGCGATCCTCGGTCACTTCCGCGCCCATCCGGACGGCTGCGAGGTCCACCTCGTGCCCCATGTGATCGTGCCGGGCGGGCGCATGGCGCGCGAGGACGACTACCGCGCGTCCGAGGCTCTGGCGGCGGAGTTCCCGGGCACGGTGCTCGCCCCGGCCTTCGCCAGCCCGTCGGAGGCGAAGTCCTACATCGCGGGGATGGACTTCTTCATGGGCGCGCGGATGCACGCCTGCATCGCGGCCTTCTCGTCGGGCGTGCCGGTGGTGCCCATGGCCTACAGCCGCAAGTTCGAGGGTCTGTTCGGCACCATCGGCTACGCCCGCACGGTCGACTGCACCGCCGAGACGGGCGAGGCGATCCTGGGCAGGATCGCCGCCGCCTACGAGGACCGCGCCACGGTCGCGGCCGAGGCGGCCGCGGCGCTGGCGCGGGGCCGCGCGAGGCTCGCCGCCTACGACGCGGCGCTGGAAGGGGTTCTGCGCCGCGTGCCCGGCTGATCAGCCGTAGGCGCCGTAGCCCGCGCTCCGCTCGGTGTAGCGGCACTTGTTGAGCACCACCCCCAGCACGTTCGTCTGCGCGGCGAGGTCGCGCTCGCAGGCGTCGATCTCCTTGATCGTGCTCGACTCGGCAGCGGCGACCAGCAGCACGCAGTCGACCTGGCCGGCGAAGGCCATCACGTCGTCGCTGACGAGCATCGGCGGCATGTCGACGATCATGAGCGTGGGGTCGTAGCGCGATTCGACGTCGGACAGCGCCGCCGCCACGGTGGGGCCGGCCAGAAGCTCGGCCGAGTTGCGCACCGGCCCCTGGTTCGTCGCGAGCGCGAGGTTGCCGTTGTAGCACGACACGCAGTCCTCGAACGCGGCCTCGCCCGTCAGGACGCCGGCGAAGCCCGCCCTCGGCTTCAGCCCCAGCGTCCGCGCGATCGACGGGCGGCGCAGGTCGAGCTCGGCCACGACCGTGCGCGTGTCGGCCTGCCGCGCCAGGCTGAATCCCAGGTTCAGGACGATCGTCGTCTTGCCGCACGACGCGCCCGGCGAGGTCACCGCGACCCGCCGCCAGCCGTTCGCGCGCATCTGCTGCAGCAGCCGCGTGCGCATCACGTCGAAGTCGACCGCCTCGGCCCCGCCGGCATGGGTGACGATCCGGTTGCGCACCAGAAGCGGGGCGTTGGGCACGAAGGCGGGCAGCGCCGCCCAGACCGCGGGGACGGCGCCCGCCGCGCCGTAGGCCGCCGGCCGCCGCTGGTCGGGGGCCGCGCCCGGGCTGTCGCCGCCCGCCGGGGCCAGCTTGCTGCGGGCGTCCCGGGCCTTGGCGATGGCGCTCTGGATCTTTTCCATGGACGACTCCTAGGCCGGCATCGGGCCGGACGGCAACGGCAGGGCCGCGATCCCCACCCGGCGCAGAAGCTGCTCCAGCAGCAGGTCGAGCGGCGTGACATAGGCGTTCACGGCCCAGAGCAGCAGCGGGATGCCGACGAGCACCGTCAGGATCGCGCCGAGGATGATGGCGCGGCGGCGGTGGATCTCGGCCCGGGTGCGCATGTAGGGCAGGGTCGCGAAGGGGGCGATGCCCAGCTTCGCGGTGAGGTCGGCCGGCCGGCGGATCGCCGCGTTCAGGAACTCGAGCAGGACCACCAGCGCGAGGCCGGCCGCCATGCCGCCGCCCACGCCCGCCGCCGCGATGAACGGGCGGTTCGGGCTGGTGGGCGAGCGGGGGGCGGTCGCCGGCTCGATCACCGAGATGCGCTGTCCCTTCGACAGAGCCTCGATCAGGTCGCCCGTCTCGGCGCGGGCCTTGTTGGCGACGGCCTGGTCGTACTGGGTGCGGATGTTGGCGTAGTCGCGCTCCAGCGTGCCCAGCGCGATCGCGTTGCCGGGAGTCGCCTCGATGGTCCGCTGAAGGTCCGCCATCAGCGCCTCGCTCTGCGCCTTCTGCGCGGCGATGGATTCGATCTGCGCGTCGAGGTCGGCCAGTTGCAGGTCGTAGGCGGTGACCGCCTCGCCCTGCGTGTCGGCAACCGCCCCGGTCTGGGCGGCCACGGTCCGCTCCAGCGCGGCGATCTGCGTCTCGAGCACCCGGACGCGCGGGTTCTGCGGCGACAGCACCGCCAGAAGCGCCTGCATCTGGTCGTTGAGCGCGGCAAGCTGGCGCTGCTCGGGCGTCTGGTTGGCCGAGGCGCTCTCCACCCGGCCCGTGGTCTCGTAGAGCGCGACCAGCCGCTCGCGCCGCTCGCGCAGGTTGGCCACGTCGCGGTCGAACTGGATCAGGCGCGCCTGCTCGGCCGCCTGCTGGCTGCGGCGGAAGTCGAGGCTGTCGGGCAGCGCGTCCTGGTTCGCCTCCTTGAAGCGCAGGATCGCCTCGCCGGCCTGGGCCAGCTCCTGGTCGAGCCGCGCCACCTCCTGCTCGAAGAACTGGAGCGTCTGGCCCGACACGCCGGTCCGCATCGACACGTCCTCCTCGAGGATGTCGGTCACGACCTGGTTCGTCACGGTCGCGGCGAGGTCGGCGCTGGGCGCGCTGAAGCTGACGGTCACGATCGTCGCCTGCGCGGGGCCGCGGCCGGTGGCCCCGCCCGTCGTGTCCACCCGGATGCGCTCGCGCAGGTCGGCCACGATGTCGTCGGCCGACCGCTGGCGCGTGCCGGCGTCGCCCGCGTAGATCCGCAGCTCGTTCGCCATGTCGAGAAGCCTCGCCCGCGACAGGATGCGCTGCTGGATGATCTGGAGCTGCTCGGTGGCGCCCGTCTGCACGGTGGAGGCCGCGAGGTTCCCGGGGATCTGCTCGGACTCCACGACGAGGCGCGACTGCGCGACGTAGACCGGCGGCAGGACCGAGGCGAGCGTGAGCCCGATCGCCGACCCCAGCGCCACCATGATGAGGAAGTAGGGCAGCCGGCGCAGGAACAGGGAGAGGTAGAACTTCAGGTCCATCGTCATTCCGTCTTCTGGCGCTGGGCGGCGCGGAGTTCGGGCGCGGTCGCCTGGACGGTGCCGCCCCCGAAGAAGACGCCGTCGTCCAGCACCTGCTGCACGGTCAGGCGCAGCACCCGCTTCTGGTTCTTCGTATAGGCGTAGACCAGTGCCAAGTCACAAAGCTGATTGACCAGCCGCGGCACGCCCCCCGTCGCCTCGTGGATCATGTCGGTCGCCGACAGGCTGAAGATGTCGTAGGCCGCGCCCGCCACGCGCAGCCGGTGGCCGATGTAGGCCCGCACCATCAGCGCGTTCATCGCCGGCAGGTGGTAGTTGGCCGCGACCCGCTGCGCGAACTGCGTGAGGTCCGGCCGGTGCACCATCGCGCGCAGCTCGGGCTGGCCGACCAGGACGAGCTGGAGAAGCTCGTCCTTGTTGGAGTTGATGTTGGTGAACATCCGCAGCTCTTCGAGCGACTCGCGGCTCAGGTTCTGCGCCTCGTCGAAGATGAGGATCACGCGCCGCCCCTCGGCGTATTCCGTGATGAGGTAGGCCTGGAACTGCCCGAAGAGGTCCACGTAGCTCGCGTCGCGGGGGGCGGGCTGGGCCAGCGCCAGAAGCACCCAGCGCAGAAGCTCGCCCCGGTCGCCGTGGGCGTTGGCGATCAGCCCGATGCGGACGTCGGGTCCGACCGACTTCAGCAGGTGGTGCAGCAGCGTCGTCTTGCCGGCGCCCACCTCGCCGGTGATCAGCGTGATCGGCGCGCGCGTGAGGATGCCGTATTCCAGCATGGAATAGGCGCGCTGGTGCGGGGGCGACCAGAACAGGAAGTCCGGGTCGGGAACGAGCGAGAACGGCCGCTCGGTCAGGCCGAAATGCGCGGTGTAGATGTCGAACGAGGTGCCCATGACTAGACTAATCGCATCCTGACGGCATCGCGCCCCGATCTTCGACGGCCCCGCAATGGACCCTGGCTTGGCAAGCGGCTCGTCCCGCGCGGCCCCGGCGCGGTCCCGCGGCCCGCAGGCGTGCAGAATCGCCTCGCCCCGCGATCCGGCCGGGGAGGGGTTATCCTGTTTCGCGATCCTCCGCACCCCCTTTCTGCCCGCTGCGCGGGGCCGGGCCGCCGGTGCGCCGGCGTCTTGCCGCGCCGCGGAAACAGTCTGTTGACGCGAAGCGCAGGCCGGGTCGCCCCTGCCGCTGCGACAGGTGCGGCCTTCCGGCCGGATCGCGGGCCGCGTGTGCCCGGCCCGGTTGCATGGCCGACACGCGCTGCGTGCATGGCGACGGAAAATCATGATTATTGAAGGATTTGCGACGCACGAAGTTCCGCCGATCGCGGCAAGGCGCGTTGTGGTCGTGGTGAAGAGGGTGTAAACGGTTCGCCGGCGGCCATGATTCGTCCGGGGGCACGGTCCGTGCGGTCCACCTTCGCACATGCGACGATCCGGCCGCCCGGGGGCCCTTGGAACACAAGGCGGCGAACCGGGTAGAACCCGGGCGGATGCAGGCCGGAAGAGATTTGGGAATGACAGCGCATTACCACGATCTGGCCGAGCAGGCCGAACAGGCGCAGGCGCAGGCGCAGGCGGTGGCGCAGACCTTCCGCGCAGCGCACGAGGTGGCCCCCGCCGCCCGGTCCGGCCTTTACCGCGGCTTCCTGAAGCGCGCCTTCGACGTGACGCTGGTGGTGCTTGCGCTGCCGGTGATCGTGCCGGTGGTGGCGATCCTCGCGCTGATCGTGGCGCGCGACGGCGGTTCGCCCTTCTACACGCAGGCGCGGGTCGGGCGCGGCGGGCGCGCGTACACGATCTGGAAGCTTCGCACGATGGTGGTCGACGCCGAGGATCGGCTCGGGGCGCATCTGGCGGCCGACCCGCGGGCGCGCGCCGAATGGGACAGCACGCAGAAGCTGAAGGACGACCCGCGCGTCACCCGCTTCGGCCGCATCCTGCGCAAGTCCTCGCTCGACGAGCTGCCGCAGCTCTGGAACGTGCTGCGCGGCGACATGAGCCTCGTGGGTCCCCGTCCGATGATGCCCGAGCAGCAGGCGCTCTATCCCGGCCGGGCCTACTACCGGCTGCGGCCCGGCATCACGGGGCCCTGGCAGGTCTCGAAGCGCAACGACACGACCTTCGCCGACCGGGCGCGCTTCGACGCGCTCTACGACCGCGACCTGTCGCTGGCGACCGACCTGCGGCTTCTGCTGGCGACCGTCCGCGTCGTTCTGCGCGCGACCGGGCACTGACGCGGGACCGCCGCCCCGCCCCTTCCAGAGGGGTGTCGCAGGAATGCCGGAATTGGTGTAGAGAAGGGGCGCGGGCCGGTCGGCCCGCGCCCCTTTGGCCCGTTTGAGCGAAGCAGATTGACCCCATGCCCGTCCGTATCCGTCCCCTTGCCACCGTCCTGATGCTGTCGGCCGCGCTCGCCCTGTCGGGCTGCGAGTCGCCCGAGGAGAAGGCCGAGCGCTTCTACCAGTCGGGCATGGCGCTCCTGGCCGCCGGCGACGAGGAACGCGCCCTGATCGAGTTCCGCAACGTCTTCGAGAACGACGGCTTCCACAAGGAGGCGCGCAAGACCTACGCCGACGTCCAGCTCCGCCGCGGCGAGGTGGCCGAGGCCTACTCGCAGTACCTCCGCCTGATCGAGCAGTATCCCGACATGGTCGAGGTGCGCGAGATCCTGGCCGGCCTCGCCATCTCGCGCAACGACTGGGAGGAGGCGGAGCGCCACGGCAAGGCCGCGATCGAGCTGGCACCCGACCGGCCGGCCGTGCGCGCGATCGCGGCCGCGCTCGATTACCGCACCGCCGTCATGGCCGAGGACGAGGCGGGAAGCGAGGATGCCTACCGGCGGGCCGAGGCGATCCTGGCCGAGACGCCCGACGACGCGGTGGCGCGGCGGATCGTGATCGACCGGCTCGCCAACAGCGCCGATCCGCTGTCGGCGATGCCGCAGATCGACCGCGCGATCGCCGCCGACCCCCGGCAGCTGGAGTATCAGGCGCTCAAGTTCCGCCTGCTGGCGGAGGCCAACGACGTCGAGGGCACGGGGACCCAGCTTCGCGCGATGTTCGAGCAATTCCCGGCAAACGAGGAGGTGCGCACCGCGCTCATCACCTGGTACATGACGCAGCGCGACTTCGACGGGGCCGAGGCGTTCCTGCGCGAGATCGCGGGCGAGGACACCGGCGCGCCCGAGGGGCACCTCGCGGTCGTCCAGCTTCTGCAGGCGGCGCGCGGCCCCGAGGCGGCCAAGACCGAACTGGAGCGGCTGGTCACGGCGAACCAGGGGACCCCGAACGCCGACCTCTACCGCGCGATGGCGGCCGTCATCGACTACCAGGCGGGACGGCAGGCCGAGGCCGTCGCCGCCCTCGAGGACATCCTGAAGACCGCGCAGCCCACAGACCAGACGCGCCGCATCAAGATCATGCTGGCCCAGCTCCTGGCCGACAGCGGCAACCAGGTCGGCGCGCGCGCGCGGGTGGAAGAGGTGCTCGTCGAGGATCCGACCAACACCGATGCGCTGAAGCTGCGGGCGGGCTGGCTCATCGCGGAGGACCGGCCGGGCGACGCCATCGTCGACCTGCGCGCCGCGCTGGGGCAGGACAGCCGCGACCCCGAGATCCTCACCCTGATGGCCGAGGCGCACGAGCGCGACGGCAGCCCCGAACTCGCGGGCGAGCGTCTGGCCCTCGCGGTGGAGGTGTCGAACGCCGCCCCCGAGGAATCGCTGCGCTACGCGCGGTTCCTGACCCGGCAGGGCCGGTCCGGCCCGGCCGAGGCGGTCCTGGTCGATTCGCTCCGCGCGAACCCGGAGAGCGTCGAGGTCCTGGCGGGGCTGGCCGACCTGCGTCTGGCCAACCGCGACTGGCCCCGGGTGGAGGAGGTCGTGGCCAGCCTGCGCGCGATCGGGACCGCGGATGCCACCGCCGCCGCGCAGGGGATCGAGGCGAGCCTGCTCGCCGGCCAGAACCGCACCGACGAAAGCATCGCCTTCCTCCAGCGCCAGGTGGCCGAGGGGGCGGGCGACGCCACCGCGGTCGCGATGATCGTGCAGACCCAGGTCCGCAGCGGCCGGCTCGACGAGGCGCGCGCCTATCTCGACGAGGCGATGAAGGCCACGCCCGACGATCCCGACCTGCGCCTGCTGAGCGGCGCGGTCTACGGCCTGCAGGGGCAGAACGACCGCGCCGAGGAGGCGTTCCGCGCGCTGATCGACGAGAACCCGGGGGCGGAGCCGCCGGTCCGGATGCTCTACGGCCTGCTCATGGCCACGGGGCGCACCGACGACGCCGGGCAGGTGATCGACGCGGCGCTGGAGAAGGCCCCCGGCTCGGGCCTGCTGCGGTGGATGAAGGCGGGCCATCTGGAGCAGACCGGCGACATCGACGGCGCGATCGCGATCTTCGAGCAGCTCTATGCCGAGGACAGCACCAGCGAGATCGTGGCGAACAACCTTGCGAGCCTGATCACCACCTACCGCACCGACCCCGAAAGCCTGGAGCGCGCCTACGTCATCGCGCGGCGGCTGAACGGTTCGAACGTGCCCGCGTTCCAGGACACCTACGGCTGGATCCAGTACCGCCGCGGCAACCTCGAGGAGGCACTCGCCAACCTGGAGCCGGCGGCCGCGGGGCTGCCCGACGACCCGCTGGTGCAGTTCCACCTCGGCATGACCTACGCCGGGCTGAAGCGGACCGGGGACGCGCGCCGCACCCTGACTCGCGCGCTGGAACTCTGGGGCGAGAGCACGCTGCCGCAGGCCGCGACCGCGCGCGAGACGCTGGACGCGCTGCCGAAGGAGGGCTGAGGACGGGGGCCGCCCGGCCCGCCCGGGGGTTCAGCCGTGGGGGATCGGCGCGTAGCGCGTCCCCCGCACCAGCGCCCGCCCTTCCTCGCGCAGCCGGTCGCGGTAGTGCCCGATCCGCGACTTCGGGCGGAAGGGCGCCGGCGCGCCCGCCGCAGCCGACCGCTCGGTGATCGAGGTCCTCGACCAGTCCGGCCGCTGCGCGAGCGGCACCCGGTCGCCCTGGACCACGGGCGCCGGGACCATCTGGTAGGTCACGAGCGCCGCCGCGGACGGACGGCCCATGTCGAACAGCCAGTCGTCGACCGGAACGTCGAAGGCCGCGGTCGCCTCCAGCAGGCGCGCCGCGGTCGCTGCGGCGACGACATAGCACCCGGTGCCCTTGTTGAAGGACCGCAGGCGGAACAGCCGGCGCGGCCCCGCCGCGAGCCCCGGTCCGCGCGACAGGTGCGCGCGCTTGCCGTAGGTCTCCAGCTTGACGAGGTCGGCATCGGCGGGAACCCAGCCGTCGTCGAGATAGGCCGCGACGCCGTCGGCGAGGAGGACATCGTCCTCGAAGACCATGCCCCAGCGCTCGCCGCTCCGGACCAGCCGCCGCCAGACCTCGCGGTGGCTCTCGAAGCAGCCGAAGGCGCCGGTGCCGATCCGGGTGCCGTCCGGCGCGGCTGCGCACCGCGCCGCGCGTGCCGCCACCGCCGGGTCGCTGCCGTCGACGGCCGGAATCCGTTCGAAGGGAAGGCCCTGACGCCCGAACGCGGCCGCGATGTAGGCGAGGCGGTCGGGGCGTCGGTCGAGGTTGATGCAGTAGGCCTTCATTGCCCAGTCTCCGTTCAGGTTGGCCGGCCGGCGCAACCCGGGTTGCCGTGCAGGCCGGCGGCGCCGTCACCCGTGGGGGACGAACCGGTACCGGGTTCCCCGAAGCCGCCCGGCGACCTCCGCGCCAAGCCGCCGCGCGACCCGTCCCAGGGCGCTTTCCCTGGTCATCACCGTCGGCACCTCGCCCGCCGCGAAGCGGTCGGCGATCGAACTTTTCGCCCAGCCGCTCGTCGAGCCGCGGGCCGCGCGGTCGCCCTGGATCACCGGGGCCGGAAGCATCTGATAGGTGGTCAGGGTCGCGAAGAGCGCCGAGCTTTCGCTGAACAGCATGTAGTCGACCGGATCGTCGAAACGCCCGGTCGCCTCGAGCAGGCGCGCGGCGGCCCCGACCGACAGGACGTAGCCGCCGCAGCCCGGATGATACGACCGCAGCCGGTGCAGCCGGCGCGGTCCGGCGGGCAGGCCCTTGCCCGCGCCCAGATGGACGCGGAGGCCGAAGGTCTCCAGACGCACCACGTCGGCGTCGCGCGGGACCCAGGCGTCGTCGAGATACTGCGCGATGCCCTGGGCCAGGTGCAGGTCGTCCTCGAAGATCATGGCGTGCCGGTCGCCGCTGTCGACCAGCCTCCGCCAGACCGCCCGGTGGCTCTGGAAGCAGGCGTAGGCGCCCGCGCTCATCCGCGGGCCGAGGCGGCTCGGGCCGACCCGCGCGGCCTCCGCCGCCACTGCGGGGTCCTGCCCGTCGACGGCCGAAACCCGGACGAAGGGGATGGCATGGCGCGCGAACTGGTCCCCCATGAACGCCATCCGGTCGGGGCGTCGGTCGAGGTTGATGCAATAGGCCTTCATGGCGTGGCCTCCGGGGGGGGCGAGGGGCGCGGGGCGCGGCGGACCCTAGCCGCGCGGGGCGGGGGACGCAACCGCGGCCGGCTGTTGCCGGCCCGGCACTCTGTGGCTTTTCCGTGGCACCTTGGCGCCGGTCGGGTCGGGATGGGGTTTTGAACCGCGCCGCTTCCGGTCTAAGGTCGCGCCGAACGGGTCCGCGCCGCCGGGACGGCCCCCGAGGAGGTTCGATGATGAGAGTGCTTGCGACAGTTCTGGCCGCCCTGATGGCCCTTCCCGTGGCCGCCCCCGCGCAGGAGGCCTACCGCATCCAGGCCGGCGACGTGCTGCGGGTGGAGGTGCTGGAGGACGCGACGCTGAACCGCAGCGTGCTCGTGCCGCCCGACGGGCGCATCTCCATCCCGCTCGCGGGCGTGGTGCAGGCGGGCGGCCGGTCGGTGGAGCAGATCCAGGCGAACCTCGCCAGCGCGCTCGCCCCGAACTTCGCGGCCCCGCCCAACGTCTTCGTCTCGATCGAGCGGATCGCCCCGGCCGACGCCCCCCTCGCCGCCGGCCCGGTCGAGCCCGAGACGCTGACGATCTACGTCATGGGCGAGGCGGCGAACCCCGGAAAGCTCGCGGTCGAGCCGGGGACGACGCTGCTCCAGCTCTTTGCCGAGATGGGGGGCTTCACCAACTTCGCCGCGACCAAGCGCATCCAGCTGCGCCGCACCGACCCCGCGACCGGGGCGGAGCAGGTCTACAGCTTCAGCTACGACGCGATCGAGCGGGGCACCAGCACCGCAGGCAACACGGTGGTGGCCGAGGGGGACGTGATCCTCGTGCCGCAGCGCCGGCTGTTCGAGTAACCGGGCGGGATGGAGCGCGCATTGGTCCCGGCGAGGATCCTGCTCTGGGTGGCTGGTGCCGCGGTCCCGGCCGCGGGGCTGGGGCTTCTCGCGCTGTCGGCCGAGGCGCAGGAGGGCGGCACGCAACTGACCTTCGGCGTGTCGCAGCGGCTCGAGGCGATCGCCAACGCCGAACTCGACGCCGACAGCCGGGGAACGACCCGGCAGGCCAGCACCAGCCTGTCGTTCAACGCGGTCACGCAGACCCGGCTCGACCGGCTGGCCTTCGGGGCCTCGGGCGCGCTGCGGGTGGTGGACGATCCCGCAGGCGGCACGCGCTTCGAGGCCGACACGCCGCGCCTGTCCTTCTCCTACGGGCGCGAGACCCCCGCCGCGCGTCTGGCGCTGCGCGCGAGCTACAGCGAGACCGAGATCGAGTTCCTGCGGCTCGAGGACCTGCTCGACCCCGACGTCATCCTGACGCCCGAGGACATCGAGAACCTGCGCGGCACCGGCACCCGCCGCAACCTGTCGGCGACCGCCAGCCTCGACTGGGGGCTCGACGATCCGCTGGGCTTCGGCCTGACGGCGACCGTCAACCGCTTGCGCTACAGCGACACCGGCGGCGACCTGTTCGACAGCGACAGCGACCGCGAGAGCCTGAGCGCGCGGACCCGCCTGCGCCTGTCGCCCGTCCTCGACGCGACGGCGTCGCTGGGCTTCTCGCGGTTCGACGACACCGATCCCGCGAACGACCCGCGCGACACGACGAGCCTCGACCTCGGCCTTGCGCTCGACCGCCCGCTGGGGGCGCTGACCGCCGACCTGAGCGCGACCGACACCGCCGACGGCACGCGGCTCGGCTTCGCGATCGGCCGGTCCTACGCGCTGCCGGCGGGGCGGCTCTCGGCCTCGCTCGGCCTGACCCGCGCGGCCGAGGGCGAGACGGCGCTGACCGGCTCGCTCGACTGGCGGCAGGACCTCCCGCAGGGGGCTGCGGTCACCGCGCGGGTGGAGCGGAACGTGACCTCGGGCACCGACGACACCGACCGCGTCGTCACGCTGGCCTCGATCGGCTACGACCGCCCTCTGGGCGCGGCCGGGTCGCTCGGGCTGGACCTGTCGTTCCTCGACAGCCGCACCCCCGCCACCGGCGATTCGGTCAGCGATGCCAGCCTGCGCGCGACCTACAGCCGCGCGCTGACGCCCGACTGGGCGCTCGACCTGGGGTTGACCCGCCGCCTGCGCGACAGCGATTCGGCGGGGCGGGCCGATTCCACGGCCGCCTTCGTGACGCTGGGCCGCAGCTTCGATTTCCGCCCCTGACGGCCGCGGCCGTCGCGGCGATCACGATTGCGTTGGGTTCGGGCCCGCCGTGACATCTCGCCAACCGGCGCGGTTCGGGATATGCTATGAGCGACGGGCGTTTGGGCCCTTTCACCGCATTCTAAACCACGGGTTGTCATGTCGATTGTCCAGGACACGAGTCGCAGTCTGCCGATCAGCCCCGTGGGGCTGGGATGGTTCGCCCTTCTCATCCTCAGCGCGCTGCCGATCTACTGGCTGGGGTTCGAGGCGCTGGCCGCGGCCTGGGTCACGCCCGAGTACAGCCATGGCCCGCTGATCCCGCTCATCTCGCTCTACCTGTTCCTGCGCGAACTGCGGAACCAGCCGCCGCTGCCGCCGGGGACGCCGACGAACCGCGTGCCGGGGATCGCGCTGATCCTCTTCGCGCTCGCCTTCGGGATCTTCGGCAACCTCGTGCAGATCCCGGACGTGGTGACCTACGCCTTCATCCTGTGGGTGGGCGGCGTCGTGCTGACGGGCTTCGGCTGGAACCAGGGCAGGCGCCACTGGGCGCCGGTGCTGCACCTCATCTTCATGCTGCCGCTGCCGCAGTTCATGTACTGGCAGCTCACGATCTTCCTGCAGCTCGTCTCGTCCGAGCTCGGGGTCTGGTTCATCAAGCTCGCCGGGGTGCCCGTCTTCCTCGAGGGCAACATCATCGACCTCGGGGTCTACAAGCTCCAGGTGGCCGAGGCCTGCTCGGGCCTGCGCTACCTGTTCCCGATCCTGTCGTTCTCGTACCTCTTCGCGATCCTCTACCGGGGGCCGATGTGGCACAAGGCGGTGCTCCTGCTGATGGCCGCGCCGATCACGGTCTTCATGAACTCGTTCCGCATCGGGATGATCGGGGTTCTGGTCAACAGCTACGGGATCGAGCAGGCCGAGGGCTTCCTGCACTTCTTCGAGGGCTGGGTGATCTTCGGCGCCTGCGTCGGCATCCTGTTCCTGATGGCGATCGCGATGCAGCGGCTGACCCCGAATCCGCTTCCCCTGTCCGAGACGATCGACCTCGACTTCCAGGGCTTCGGGGCGCAGGGGATGCGGCTGCTGCAGATCGGCGCGTCGCGCGGCCTGATCGTCGCGGCCCTGCTGACGGTGGCGATCTCGACCGCCTTCGTCACCGCCCCCTCGCCGGAGCGGGCGGTCGTGGTGCGCGACAGCTTCACGCTCTTCCCGCGCGAGATCGCCGACTGGTACGGGACGACCAGCGAGCTCGAGCCCGAGGTGGCGCAGGTGCTCGGCGCGACCGACTACCTCAACGCGACCTTCTCCGCGCCCGCCGAGGAGATGCCGGTCAACTTCTTCGCCGCCTGGTACGAGAAGCAGACGGATGGGTCGGGCATCCACTCGCCCGAGGTCTGCCTGCCCGTCGGCGGGTGGGAGATCTTCTCGCTCGATCCGAGCCCGGTCTCCTTCCCCGGCACCGTCTACGGGGACTTCATGGTGAACCGCGCGGTCATCCAGAAGGGCCTGTCGAAGCAGCTCGTCTACTACTGGTTCGAGCAGCGCGGCAAGCGCATGACCAACGACTACATCGCGAAGGCCAGCGTCGTCTGGGACAGCCTGACCATAGGCCGGACCGACGGGGCGCTGGTGCGGTTCGTGACCCCGATCGGCCGCAACGAGACCGAGGCCGAGGCCGAGGCGCGGATGCAGCGGTTCATGGCGCTCGTGCTGCCGAAGGTGCCGGCCTTCATCCCCGAGTGATCGGGCGATACGCGACCGGGCGGGCCTTTCGGCCGCGATGACGGACGGGCCTGCCCGGCCCGGTGCCGTCAGGCGGCGGCGCTCCGGCCTCGTCGTCCTTGCGGTTGTCATGGGGCTCTCGATCGGGGTCGAGGCTGTGCTCTGGGGGGCCGACCTGCGGCTCTGGGGCACGGCGGCCTGGCGTCCGCTCGCCTACCAGTACGGCGGCTTCTGGGCGGGCCTGCTGTACGGCTGGCGCCCGAACTTCGCCGCGCAGCCCGCGACGATGTTCGTCACGCACGCCTTCCTGCATGCGGGGCCGGTGCATCTGGCGGGCAACATGCTGACGCTGGGCCTCGTCGGTCTGCCGATCGCGGCGCGGCTGGGGGGCCTGCGCTTCGCCGCGCTGTATGCCACGGGGATGCTCGGCGGCGCTCTGGCCTTCGGGCTTCTCGCCACGAGCCCCGCGCCCATGGTCGGGGCGTCCGGCGCGATCTTCGGGCTCGCGGGGGTCTGGACCGTGTGGGACTGGGCCGCCGGCCGCCGCGAGGGGATGCGCAGCAGGCGGCTGGCCCTTCGCGCGCTGGCGGTGATCCTGGGACTCGCGCTGTTCAACCTTGCGGTCTGGGTCGCGCAGAGCGGCCAGCTCGCCTGGCAGGCGCACCTCGGGGGCTACGTCGCGGGCGGGCTCTTCGCGCTGCACCGCGCCGGCCGGCCCGTCCGCGAGTGATGAGGGGCCGCCCCGCCGACGGGACGGCCCGCACGCAGGCGCGGCGCGCTCAGCGGGTCTTGCGCCGGCGCAGCGCCGCGAGGCCGCCGAGGCCCGCCAGCATCATCCAGCCGGCGGCCGGAAGCGGGATCGGGGCCGGCTCCAGCGTCCCCTCGTCGAGAAGCGCGTAGCGGACGTCGCCGCCGGCCACCAGATACTCGCCGAGGCCGTTGCCCCAGAACGAGACGGTCGTGAACGAGCCCGAGTCGTCGAAGGCCGCGACGAAGATCTCGTAGACCAACTGCATCGGATCGGCCTGCGACGGCCGCGTGCCGCTGCCGGTCGAGTCGCTGGCGACGAGGATCGGCGCGCCGCCGTCGAACGAAATGTAGAGGTCCGTCGTCGGGTTCTGGCAGCAGGTCGACCAGTCGCCGACCTCGAACCCGATCGCGTTGACGGCGCTGTCGAAGGTGAAGGTCACGCCGCTGGCGAAGTAGTCGAGCGGATCGGTGCGCGGGTCGGAGCCGCCGGTTCCGGTCGTGAAGGGGTTGATCCCGATCGCCTGGCCCGACAAAGTGCCGTAGCTCTGGATGTTGAGGGCGTCGCCGTTGTTGCGGGTGATCGTGTAGGCCCCCCGGTCGATCGAATTGCCGGTGGGCACGAGGGTCGTCAGCACGTCGTTCATCACGGTCGAGCCCGCGTCCGTGACCGTGTCGTCGAAGTCGTCGCGGCCTGCGGCGATCCCGTCGAAGACGGTGACGATCGTGGCCTGCGCGGCGACCGCCGTGGCAAGCAGCAGCGCGGTCGCGCCTGCCAGCCGGGATGCTATGGACTTGGTGGACATGTCAAAACTCCTGACCAGGACAAACCGCGGAAAATTCGCGGACGGGACGCCCGGGCCGGAAAAAGGCCCGCCTCCGGTCGGAAGATTAACACAGTTCAACAATCTGTGAAGAGGAATCATGGCCGGTCGGACCCGTCCGATTGCCGAATTTGGCAACGGTGCATTGCCTGTTGTGGACAATCCCGTTACCGGCGCCCGGCGAACACCCGGTCGTAGGCGGCCAGAAGGTGCGGCACCGAATGCGCCCAGGACAGCCGGTCCGCCACCCGCTCGCGGCCCAGCCTGCCCATCTGCGCCGCCGTCGCCGGGTCCCCGATCAGCCGGGCCATCTGGCGGGCGAAGTCGTGGGGATCGTTCGCGCGGGCATAGAGCGACGCCTCGCCCGCCGAGGCGCGGCCCTCGGTCAGGTCGAACTGCACCACGGGCTTTTCCAGCGTCATGTATTCCATGACCTTGTTCATGGTCGAGATGTCGTTCATCGCGTTCTTCGGATCGGGCGACACGCCGATGTCGATGCTGTTGAGCACCGCCAGCAGGTCGTCCCCGTAGAGCGCGCCGTGGAAGGTGAAGTGCGCATCGAGTCCCCGCGCCGTCACGTCGCGCCGCACCTCCGGCAGGTGCGGCCCGAAGCCGACGATGGCGAAGTGCACGTCGCCGTGCCCGAGGTCGCGGATCAGGTGGTCGGCGGCCGCGACCAGAAGGTCCATCCCCTCCTGCTGGCCGATCACGCCGACGTAGCCGAAGACGGTGGCGGCACCCGCGCGGTGCGCCGGATCGGGGGGCATCAGGCGGAACCGCTCCACCTGCGGGGCGGAGCGGACGACGAAGACGTCCCGGGGATCCATCCCGCCGCGGCGGATGGCGATGGCGCGGAAGCTCTCGTTCGTCGCGATCGACACGTCGGCCGCGGCGAAGGTCAGCCGCTCCCACAGCCGCATGACGCGGTACAGAAGCCCGCGCCGGCCGAACTTGGCCTCGAAGAGCTCGGGGCAGACATCGTGATGGTCGAAGAGATAGCGCACCCCCGCGAGCCGCCAGCGCAGCGCGAGCAGGAAGACGAGGTCGGGGGGGTTGCAGCCATGGATCACGTCGAACCCGCGCGCCCGACGCACCTCGCGGGCAAGGCGGAACCAGTGGCGGATCGCGTGGAGGTACTCGCGCGCATAGGCGACCGCCCCCGCATGGGCCTCGGGCGGCTCGGGGTGGCGGTGGATGTGGACGCCGTCCAGGCATTCGTAGGGCTTGTCCCAGCCCCGGCCCATCGGACAGATGACCGAGACCTGATACCCCGCCTGCACCAGCGTGGTGGCCTCCAGCCAGACCCGGCGGTCGAGCGGGACGGGCAGGTTCTCGACGACGATCAGGACGCGCCGGGGCGGGACGGTTGGCATCGAGGCGGTCCTGTTCTGCGATCGCCCCGCGGCGGGCGACGCCCCGCCTTACCCAAACCCCGCCGGCAGGCCAAGGCCCCGGCCGCATCGGCGGGGCCACGCAGGAAAAAGGGCCGTGCGACGCACGGCCTGCGGTGGAGAGGCGAGCGCGCGGCGTCAGGCGCTGCGGTATTTCTCCAGCGCCCGCAGCCGCGTGTCGCTGGGCAGCGCCGCCATCGCCTCGCCCGCGGCGGGGGCGGGTTCGACCCGCGCTAGTTGCCTCAGGTACATGCCGAACAGATCCTGCCCGGCCATCGGCGCGTTGGACCGCCCTCTGTCCGGGCGCATGGCATAGCAACGACGAAGGTTCGCCGCGAGCGGAGAGGTCGGCATGTGTTCGTCTTCTTCCATGACGGTCACCGGGACTGGGTTTCGTCCGCCTCCAACGCCGCGACGCGGCGGTCGGCTCCCGACCAGGGTGTGGATAATCCCGCCTTCAAGCAAGCGTGACCTTCGGGCAACGGCGGCGCGGGTCAGGACCGCCCGGTCTTGAGGACCACCTTGGTCCAGTCGTCGGGGTGGTTCTTGAAGCCGCTGTAGCCCTCGGCCGCCCTCTCGAGCGGAAGGCGGTGGCTGATCAGGAAGCGGCAGTCGATCTCGCCCTCGCCGATCCGTTCCAGCAGTTCGCGGGTGTAGCGCGGCACGTGCGTCTGGCCGGTGCGGATCTGCAGGCCCTTCTCCATCACCGCGCCCATGGGAAACCTGTCGGCGAAGCCGCCGTAGGCCCCCGGAATCGAGACGCGCCCGCCCTTCCGCACGGCGATGATCGCCTCGCGCAGGGCATGGATGCTGTCGACACCGGGCAGGAGCTGCTGCTTGATGTTGTCGAGCACCGTGTCGGGCGCGAAGCCGTGGCTCTCCATGCCGACCGCGTCGATCACGGCGTCGGGGCCGATCCCCCCGGTCATCTCCATCACCGCCTCGAGCACGCGGGTCTGCCGGAAGTCGACGACCTTTGCCCCCAGCCCGCGCGCAAGCTCCAGCCGCCGGGGGTAGTGGTCGATCGCGATGACCTCGGAGGCCCCCATGATGAAGGCCGACTGGATCGCGAAGAGGCCGACCGGGCCGCAGCCCCAGACCGCGACGATGTCGCCCGGCGCGATGGCCGCGTTCTCCGCCGCCATCCACCCGGTCGGCAGGATGTCGGACAGGAACAGCACGTCCTCGTCGTCCATCCCGTCGGGGATGACGATCGGCCCGACGTCCGAGAAGGGCACGCGCACGTATTCCGCCTGTCCGCCCGGATACCCGCCCGCAAGATGCGAATAGCCGAAGAGCGCGCTGATCGCGTGGCCGTAGAGCGTCTCGGTCGCCTCCTGCTTCTCCACCGGGTTGGAGTTGTCGCAGGCCGAGAACTGCGCGTTGCGGCAATGGAAGCACGCCCCACAGGAGATGGTGAAGGGCACCACGACGCGCTGGCCCTTCTTCAGGGTCGATCCCGGCCCGGCCTCGACCACGCGCCCCATGAACTCGTGCCCGAGGATGTCGCCAGGCAGCAGGCCGGGAATCACCTTGTCGTAAAGATGCAGGTCCGATCCGCAGATCGCGGTGGAGGTCACCTCGATGATGGCGTCGCGGGGGTTGACGATCTCGGGGTCGGGCACGGTCTCGACGCGGACGTCGTGCTTGCCCTGCCAGGTCAGTGCGCGCATCGGCTTCTCCTCAGGCGGCCTTGCGGTTGGCCGATGTGGCGATCTCGCCCGTCTCCATCAGCATCTTGAGACGCTTGAGATCCTGGCGCGCCTGGACCTTCGGCTCCTTCCCGAAGAGCTTCGCGATCAGGCGGCCGACGTTGCCGGCGGGGGGCTTGTAGGCCACGATCGCCTCGACGACCGTCCCGCGGTCGGCCGGCGCGTCGCGGAACATGACCTTGCCTTCGGTTTCGATCTCCGACCCCTCGACCGACCGCCACGAGATCAGCTCGCCCGGACGGTCCTCGACGATGCGGGTGTCGGTCGAGACCTGCGTGCCGCCGGGCGCGCCGATCGTCCAGCGGTCCACCCCGTCGCCCAGCGGCGTCACCGAGACGATGTTGTCCATCACCCGCGCGAGATTCGCGAAATCGCGCCAGAAGTCGTAGATCTCCTGCCGGGTGCGGTGGATGGTGATCGTCTTGCCGGTGACGGCATAGTCGCCGAAGCGTCCGCGCCGGGCGGTGCGGCCCGGCGCGCTGTCGGCGGGGCGATGCCGATCGTCCCGGGCGGACCGCGCATAGGCCAGCGCGGCCACGCCGGCCCCGAGGACGCCCACCGCCGCCCAGAGCGCGACGGCCGACCGATCCCTGCCGTGCCGGTGACGGGTCATCCGCGCCTCCTCCCGGGCAGGGGACCGCCCTGCTGCACGGGCGCGTGGCCCGCGGCGCCGGTTACGGGGCCGGCGTCCTCGTGCGCCTCGACCGGCGGCACGTAGGCGACGGGCCCGAGATCGTCGCGGTCCCAATGGCCGTTCGAGGCGTAGTTGTTGGTGGCGCCGGCCGGGATCCCGGACTGGAGGACGTGGATCGCGGGCTGGTCCGCCATCGCCGTGGACGACAGGCCCGGGTTGCGCAGCTTCGGCGGCGTCGCCTCGATGTCGGTGGGGCCGGGGGCCGGGGTCTCGGGGTCGGGCATCGTCGCTCCGTCGCGTTGGGCCGGGGTGCGGCTGGCACAGGGGGAACGCCGGCGCGGCGCGTTTGTTCCCCGCCGCCGCCCGATCGGCCGGGGCCCGGCCTTGCCCCGCGCCGGATGCGCGATAGAACCGGAACACCGGCCCGGGATCGCGCCGCCGTTCAGGAACCCCGCATGCCGCAAGCCGATCACGACCGCGCGCCGCCGCCGCCCGACCGCATGGCCCCCATCCGCGAGGCACTGAAGGCCGCCTATGCCGACCTGCCCGACGAGCGTCTGCCCCCGCGGCTGCAGGGCCTGATCGAACAGCTTCGCACGGCGCTGGACGGCCGGCGCTAGGTCACTGCACCTCGAGCGTCGAGAGCCGCGACAGCGCCGTCCCCAGCATCACCCGATGGCGCCGGAGGACCGAGGCGAAGGCCGGATGCGCCCGCAGCCCTTCGGCCGCACGGTCGATCAGCGCGGCGACCCGCTCCTCGGCGCGCAGCAGCGCCTCGTAGGTCTCGGCCGTCCGGCCGGCGAGGCGCGCGGGGCTTCCGACCGGGCGCGCCGCGTGGTTCTCGGACGACCCGCCCGCCGTGTGCCGGCGAAGCGACAGGCCGAGCGGCCGCAGCGCCGCGAGCACATCGCCCGCCTGCCGCGTGTGCAGGAAGGCGAGATCGTCGAGCAGCCGCTCCAGCAGGCCGTCGTCGCAGGTGTTGCGCAACTCCTCGCAGTTGGTGCGCATCGCCATGTGCAGGTCGTGGAGCGCCCCGGCCAGATAGGCCACGTCGTCCACCGGGACCTCGGCGTCGGCCAGCGCCACGGGGCGCGCGGTCTCCCACCGGGTGGCGATGCCTTCGTTGGCGTGGTGCGCGTAGGGATCGACGTCAAGCGGACGTTCAGGGGTCATGGCTCGGTCCTCCGTCGGCATGGGATCCTGCGGCCAACACGGGCTGGCCCGAACGGTTCCCCGGCGCGGCGGTCCGGCGGTCGAGCACGGCGGCCAGCGCGCGGTCGGGCACGACGTGGTGGACGAGATGCCCCACGCCCGGCGCGGTCAGCAGCCGCAGCCGCCGGGCGCGGGCCCGAAGCCAGGGCAGGTGCCAGCGCCCGGGCGCGGTCTCGTCGCGGTCGCCCGACAGGACCGTCACCGGCATCCGCAGCGTCAGGTGCGCGCCGGCGACCGCCATGTCCTCGTTGAAGCGCCGAAGCTCGGCGGCGGTGGTCAGCAGCGCCTGCGGCCGCGCCGCGTGGCGCAGGGGAAAGCGTTCCAGCGAGGCGGGCACGGGGTGCGGCGAGACCATGCGCTCGAGGATCCGCCGCCGCATCCGCGACACGAGCGCCGGCACGACCATGGCGCGCACCGGCCGGCCGATGCCGGGGGCCACCGCCAGCCTGAGGCCCAGCATCCAGCGGTGCGGGGTGGGCCGGCAGAAGGGTGCCAGCAGCACGAGGCGGTCGACCCGGTCCGGGTGCGCCCCCGCAAAGCAGGTGGCGGCCCCGGCGGCGATCGAATGCGCGGCGACGACCACGCGCGGCGCATCGCAGTGCGCGAGGAAGTCGGCGATCCAGGCGGCCAGCGTCAGCGGTCCCTCGTGCCCGGGGGGCAGCGGCTCGCTCAGCCCGTAGCCGGGCCGGTCGGGCGCGATCCAGCGGATGCCGGGCAGGGGGGGAAAGCCTGCGAGGATCTCCTCGCCGAGGCTGCCGTTGCCGTGGAGGAGGAGCACGGGCCGCCCCTCGCCGACCGAATGGTAGTGGACCCGGCCGCCCCAGACCCGGGTCAGGAAACCGACAAGCGGCGCCCTTTCGGGCGCCGCTTCAAGGCCGCGGTCCAAGGAGACGGTCCTTACACGCGGTCGGAGGGCGTGCGGTCCGAGGGCGTGCGGCCGATCACCGGCCGATCCTCGTGCAGCGACGAGAGCTTGATGATCTGCCAGATCGCGCAGAGGCCGACGATCGTGTAGATGATCCGCGACAGGAGCGAGTCCGAGCCGCCGAAGATCGCCGCGACGAGGTCGAACTGCAGAAGCCCGACGAGAAGCCAGTTGAGGCCGCCGACGATCAGCAGGATCTGCGTGATGAGGGTGGTGGTGCGCATCGAGGTTTTCCTTTGTGCCTTGGTCGTCTGACGTCTGCGGTCCAACACCGGCGGTCCCCTTTGGTTCCCGGGATCCCACCGGGCCCGGCCGTCCGGCGCGGGGCCGCAAGCCGTCCGCGCCGGTCCCCGGGCGTCAGCGTGCGCCGACGCTCTCCTTCGCCGCGGGGGTCGCGAGGCGCAGGATGCCGCGCGGCGCGACCCGGGCCGGCACGCGGTTGATCAGCCGCTGCATGGCGAGCCATGTCCGGTCCCACGACCCCTCGGCAAGCTTCGCGTCGACGCGCGCCAGCCATTCGGGCGACCTGGCCGCCAGCGAGGCGCGCAGCGCCGCGACCATCCCGTCGCGGTCCGCCACCCTCACCAGCCCCGCCTCGCCGTAGCCCGAGACCACGTCCTTGACGGCCGTGGAGGTCACCGGCAGGCCGGCTGCCAGGAATTCGGGCGTCTTCGTCGGGCTGATGAAGCGGGTCGCGTCGTTCAGCGCGAAGGGCATCCAGCCCGCGTCCCAGTTGCCGAGATAGGCGGGAAGGTCGCCGTAGGACTTCATGCCCAGCCAGTGAAGGTTCGGCGCCTGCGGCAGGGTCGCGGGGTCAATCTTCACCACCGGACCCAGCATCACGAAGTGCACCTCCGGCATCGCCGCGACGACCTCGCGGACCAGATCCGGGTCCATCCGCTCGTCGATGACGCCAAAGAAGCCGATCCGCGGATGGGGGATGGACGCCTGGTCCTGCGGATCCCCGGGGCGGTTCCGCGCCCGCTCGAAGTGGCGCGCGTCGATGCTGCTCGGGAAGCAGTGGACCGACGGATGGTGGGCGCGCTTGGCCTCATAGAGGCTCTGCCCGCCGGTGAACACGAGGTCCGACCGGTCGAACAGCATCGCCTCCAGCTGCTTCATCCCGGCCGGCGCATGCGCGAAGGCCGCGAGTTCGTCCATGCAGTCGTAGACGCAGACATCGGGGCGCAGGTGCTTGGAGAAGGCCAGCGCCATCGGCGTGTAGTACCAGGTGACGAGCCGCCCATGGGGCTGGTCGACCAGAAGCTCGTCGACCAGCACGCGCAGCGCCGCGTCGGCGTCCGCGATCCCGTGCGGCAGGACGGGCACCGCGACGGTCACGCCCGAAGGCTCGACCCGCTCGCGCAGGTGGGGGCGCGTCGCGTCCTCGAACAGCGGCTCCTCGAAGTAGACCACGCGGTTCGCGCGCGCCGCGCGGTTCAGGAGGTGCTGGGGCCGCTGCGTCACGAAATCCCATCGCAGGTGCGCGAAGCAGAGCAGCAGGGACATGGCGGGGTTGTTCGTCGAATCGACGATCTTGTTCATCTCAGGCCTCCTGAAAGAAAACCCCACGGGTCCGGTCGGCGGGCCGATGCTCGGAAGGCGGGTATAGGATGGACGGGGAACGCGCCGTCCGCCGTTCGGTTCCGTCGGCTCCGGGGCTGCGCGGAAGCCGGCCGGTGCGACGAAAAAAGGGGGCCCGGACGGGCCCCCGCTTCGTCCGTTCCGCCTCAGCGCACCGCCTGGGCCTCGGGCCGCGCCTCGTCGTGGCGGACCTGCGCGCTGCGCTCGCCCGGGCGCACGGGATGGCCGCGGTCGCCCATGTCGGTGCGCCGCGCGTTCTCCTCGGCCCTGCGGGTCGAGATCAGGAGCCCGGCGATGCAGATCGCGAGCAGGATGCCGAAAACGATGACCGCGCCCCAGAGGCCGCTGTTCACGCCGGCGGTGGCTGCTTGTTCCATGGTGTCGTCCCTTCGTTCAGAGGTAACCCTTCGGCCAACGTCGCCCGTCTTCGCCGGGTTCCCGGGGGATCACCCGCCGACCAGCGAGCCGCCGTTGGGATGCAGGGTCTGCCCGGTGAAGTAGGACCCGTCCTCGCAGGCGAGGAACAGGATCGCGGTCGCGACCTCGTTGGGCTGGCCCGCGCGACCCATCGGCACGTCCTGCCCGTGCCGGGCCACCCGCTCGGCATCGAAGCTGGCGGGGATCAGCGGCGTCCAGATCGGGCCCGGGGCGACGGCGTTCACGCGGATGCCGGTCGCCGCCATCTTGGCCGAGAGCGCGCGCGTGAAGGCGAGGATCGCGCCCTTGGTCGAGGCGTAGTCGAGCAGCTCCTCCGACCCCTTGAACGCCGTTACCGAGGTGATGTTGACGATCGAGTCCCCGGCCTGCATCTGCGGCAGGATCGCCTGGGTCATGTAGAACTGCGAGAAGATGTTGGTCGCGAAGGTGCGCTTCAGCTGCTCGTCGCTGATGTCCTCGATCGACGGCTGGCTGTGCTGCTCGGCGGCGTTGTTCACGAGCACGTTGATCCGCCCGAACCGCCCGGCCACCTGGCGCGCCGCGTCCTCGGCGAAGGCCTTGTCGCCGAGGTCGCCGGCGACCGCCATCCCCTCCGACCCCTCCTCGCGGATCAGCGCCAGCGTGCGTTCCGCATCCTCGTGCTCGTCCTTGTAGAGGATCGCGACCTTCGCGCCCTCGCGCGCGAAGAGGACGGCCGCGGCGCGTCCGATGCCGCTGTCGCCGCCGGTGATCAGCGCGACCCTGCCCGCCAGCCGGCCGGCGCCGGGATACCGGGGCCGGTAGTCGGGCGCGGGCGTCATCTCGGATTCGAGCCCGGGCTGGTGCTCCTGCACCTGCGCGGGCATGGGGTCGTGCTTCATCTCGGGCTGGGGGGCTGACATCGGGGGCTCCTCTCGGATGCGCCGCCGGGATCCGGCCGGCGGTCATGATCCGCCTGAACCCCAGGCGGCGCGGGTTGTTCCCGGGCGCGCCGCGCCGCGCGCGGGCAAAAAAACCGAAGCGCGCCGGGCAACCGCGGGCGCAGGCCCGCGTTTCGGTCGGGAACGCGCAGGCCCCCGGGCCGTGCCCCCCCATCCCCCGACCGAGGTCGTTGCCATGGACCGCCAGACCGAAACGCTGCGTCAGGAAATCGACCGCCGCCGCCTGCGCGCCATCCTCGCCCAGGCCCAGGCGCAGGAGGCCGAACCGCTCCTGCTGCGCCGCGCCTGGGAGGCGAGCCTTGCCCTGCTCGGGGCGCGGCCGGGAACCCGTCCGGGGCGCCCGCATCTGTGGTAGGGACCGGGCCCCGCTGGAACAAAGCCGGGGCGCCCGAGTTGCCAACCCGCAAGCGTTTGGACCCGCCATCCGCCCGGGAGGGGCGGATCGTGCGCGCCGTCAGATCCGCCACGATCGAAAGGACACCCGCGATGAACGCCCGTTTCGCCACGACGACCCTCGCCGCGTTGCTGCTGTCGACCGCAGCGCTCGCGCAGACCACGACGACCGATCCCGACACCTCCGCCGCCACCGGCGAGGCCACGACCGGAACCGGGGCCGCGACGGAAACCGGAACGGTCGACGCCACCGGCGGCCAGGGCACGACCGACACG
>ERZ1066121.700-NODE-700-length-28917-cov-25.284526_pt1 | contig 28917 bp, 24 predicted proteins | sample MGYA00382768_ERZ1066121 | MGnify/ENA primary metagenome ERZ1066121 (study PRJEB33369, sample SAMEA5778351) | biofilm metagenome | biome: Industrial cooling water; feature: Water cooling tower basin; material: Biofilm | place: United Arab Emirates | collected...
GCGCCAAGCAATGGCGGCTGCTGGGCGGCGTCCCCGTCGTGCGCCGTTCCGTGCAGGCCCTGCTGGACGCCGGCGCCGACCCCGTCGTGGTCTGCATCCCCGCCGACGCCCGCGACGAGGCGGAGCGAGTCGCTGGGGAGGCCGAGGAGCTGCGCGAGCGCGGCGCGGGCGCGGGCGAGCGCGGCGAGCGCCGTCACCTCGGCGAGCGTGGCGCGGTCGGCCTCGACGCGCGCGCGGAGCGCCACCACCTCGGCCACCGCCCCTTCGGCGGCGCGCGTGCTGTCGTACGTCGCCACGTCGGCGACCGCGACCCGCTGCGACCGCGCGACGTCGAGCAGCGCCTCCTCGCGCAGCAGCGTCCACCACGCGGTCGCGACCTCGGCGTCGAGCTGCGCGACGAGCGTCGCCGAGTCGGCCTGCGCGCGCGCGACGGCCTCACGCCCCGCGCTCCGCAGGGCGAGGCGGCGCACGGTGAACGGGAACGGCACCGACGCCTCGGCGAAGATGTCGCCCGGCACCGGCTGGTTCGCGTTCAGGTCCTCGCGCCGGTAGAGGAACTCGGGGTTCGCCCACTGCGTCTCCTCGCGCGCACGGCCGCGGGCGACGGCGACGCCGGCGCGGGCGAGGTCGACGGCGGGGGCGAGGGCGCGCGCGCGGCGCAGCGCGTCGGCGAGCGTGACGCCGCCGGCGGCCGGCGGGACGCGGAGCGCTGCCCCCGCGAGCGGATCCTGCGCGGCGAGGGGGACGGTGACCAGGAGCGACGCGGCGATGGCGCACGCCGCCGCGCGTGCGAGGAGCGGGAACGGCACGGGCATGCCACGAAGGTGGTGCGCCTTCGTGAACCCACGATGAACCCCGCGTGCGGGGCGGGCGCCGAGCCGCTCCCGCGCCTCCCGGCCCGTGCCGTCAGCCGCGGACGGCGACCCCCTGCCCCGCCTCGCGCGCGAGCGGGAGCGCGACGGTCACGCGCGTCCCCACGCGATCGGCCGCCGCGAGCCCCGCGTCGATGGCGAGCGTCCCGCCGTGCTGCGCGACGATCCACTGCGCGATCGCGAGGCCCAGCCCCGAGCCGTCGGGGGCGCGCTGGCGCGCCGCCGCCCCGCGGAAGAAGCGCGCGGTGACGAGCGCGCGCTCGCCGGGCGCGATGCCGATGCCGTCGTCCTCGACGACGAGCGTCGCCGCGTCGCCGCCCAGGACGTGGACGCGCACGCGCCCCCCGCGCGGCGTGTAGCGGATCGCGTTGTCCACGAGCACGCCGAGGAGCCGGACGACGTGCGGGGCGTCGAGCCGCGCCGGCGCCTCCTGCACCTCGCCCAGCTCGAGCGTCACCCCCGCGGCGAGCGCCGGGGCGCGCCAGGCGGGGATCGCCTCCATGACGACGTCGTCGAGCCACGCCGGCGACAGGGCGAGCGTCGCCGGGGCGGCGTCGGCGCGCGCGAGGAGGAGGAGCTCGTCGACGAGCTGCGTGAGCTGCGCGACCTCGTGGCGGAGCGCGTCGGTCGCCTGCGGCGGCGCGTGGTCGAGCGTGGCGCGCATGCGCGCGACCGGCGTGCGCAGCTCGTGCGCCGCGTCGGCGAGGAAGCGGCGCTGCTGCGCGAGCGCGTCGTCGAGCCGGTCGAGGAGCGCGTTCACGGTGCCGCCGAGGCGTCCCAGCTCGTCGCCGGGGTTGGCGATCGGGAGGCGGTCGCCGCGCGAGGCCGCGGTGATCCGCTCGGCTGCGCGCGCCATGCCGCGCACGGGAGCGAGCGTGCGCCCGGTGAGCCACCACCCGGCGGCCGCCCCGAGGAGCGCGATGAGCGGGACGCCGACCATGAAGGCGAGGTCGAGGCGACGCAGGAGCGCCTCGTGCGCGGCGGCGCTCCCGTCGACGTGCACCGTCCACCCGGGGGCGAGGTCGGGGTCGAGCGCGACGAGCGTGTCGCGCACCGGTGGTGCGAGCGGCGCGACGGGGCGCGCGCGGGCGCCGGGGAGCGCGAAGTGCGAGCCGTCGGGACGGCGGAAGTCGATGCGGCGGTCGGGGAAGACGAACTCGCTCCCGAGGTGGACGAGCGTCGCCTCGACGGTGCGGTACTCCGCGACCTCGGCGCGGAAGAAGCGGCTCGCCAGCTCGGCCGACCCGGCGAGCGAGGCGTCGAACTGGCGCTCGAGGAGCGTGCGCGTCACCGCGCGCCCCGCGAGCGCGCTCGCGCAGAGGACGAGGGCGAGCGTCCCCGCGTACCACGCCGCGAGGCGTGCGCGCACGCCGAAGGGGCGCCGCACGCCCGTCACGCCGCCGCCTCGAGCCGGTAGCCGGCGCCGCGCTCGGTGTGCAGCACCGCCGCCTCGCCCGGCGCCTCGAGCTTCCGCCGGAGCCGCGCGATGTAGACGTCGATCACGTTGCTGAACGGGTCGAAGTTGTCGTCCCACGCGCGGTGCGCGAGCTCCTCGCGCGTCACCACCTGTCCCGCGCGCCGCAGCAGCACCTCGAGGACGGCGAACTCCTTGGCGGTGAGCTCGATCCCGCGCCCGGCGCGCGTGGCGCGGCGCGTCGCCGTGTCGAGCGCGAGGTCGCCGGCGCGGAGCACGACGGGGACCGCCTCGCTCGGGCGGCGGAGGAGCGCGCGCAGCCGCGCCGCGAGCTCGCCGGTGGCGTACGGCTTCACCACGTAGTCGTCGGCACCGAGGTCGAGCCCCGCGATCCGGTCGTCGATTGCGTCGCGCGCCGTCGCCATGAGGATGCGCGCCTGCACCCCCTCGGCGCGGAAGGCGCGGCAGAGGGCGAAGCCGTCGCCGTCGGGGAGGCGCACGTCGAGGACGATCGCGTCGTAGGCGACGCGGCGCGCGAGGCGCGTGGCGTCGGCGGCGGTCGGGGCGTGGTCGACGGCGAACCCCGCGTCGCGCAGCGCGGGCGTGACCGCCGCCGCGAGGCGGGCGTCGTCCTCGACGAGGAGGAGGCGCATGCCGCAAGCTACCCCGCCGTCCCCCGCGGGCACCACGGCGACGCGCCCCCACTGCCGCCGCCCCCGCCCCGCCCGCCATGTTGGCTCCGTCCCCCGTCGCTTATCCAAGGAGCCCCATGTCCGCCGCCCCCGCCCCACGCATCGGCCTCGTGCTCGGCGGCGGGGGCCTCAAGGGGTTCGCGCACCTCGGCGTGCTCAAGGTGCTGCAGGAGGCGGGGATCCGCCCGTCGCTCTTCGCCGGCTCGAGCATCGGCGCGCTGATCGCCGCCGCGTACGGCGCCGGCGCGCCGCTCCCCTTCCTCGTCGAGCGCGCGCAGGCGCTCACGCGGAAGCACCTCTTCCGCGTCAACACGGCGGCGATCGCGCGCGCGGGGCTCAAGGCGCCGAGCTTCTACGCGGCCGAGCCGCTCATGGCGCTGATCGCGAGCGTGGTGCCGCCGTGGAAGTTCGACGAGCTCGCCGTGCCGGTGCTCGTGAACACGGTCGACCTCGAGCGCGGGATGCAGGTCGTCTGGGGGAGCCCTGGCTTCGCGCACGTCTCGATGCGCGACGCGGTCTACGCGAGCTGCGCGCTCCCCGGCTTCTTCCCCCCGGGGCGCGTCGGCCACCGTACCTGCGTCGACGGCGGCACGTGCGACAACCTCCCCGTGTCGTGGGCGGCGCTCGGCGTCGACGCGCTGATCGCGGTCGACGTCGGCAACAGCGAGATCCAGCTCGCCGCCGACATCGTCACCGAGGGGCTCGGGTCGATCTTCATGCGCTCGGCGACGCTGATGATGCGCACGCTCCAGCACTGGCCGCTGCGCGCGTGGCACGGCCCGCCGCTGCTCCTCATCCGCCCGCCGGTGAACCAGTACGGCTGGTTCAACTTCACCGAGATCGGGACGATCGTCGCCGCGGGCGAGGCGGCCGCGCGCGAGGCGCTCCCGGCGCTCGACGCGGCGCTCCGCGCGGGGCGCGGCGTGTGGCCGAGGCGCCCGGTGCAGGTCGAGGTGGTGCGCGAGCGGTGCACCGGGTGCGGGATCTGCCTCGCCCTCGCGCCGGGGACGATGCAGCGCGACGAGGGGGGCAAGGTGATCCCCGTGCAGCCCGTCTTCGACTGGAGCCCGGCCGACGGCGACTTCGTGGCGCAGTGCCCCACGGGGGCGATCGTGGCGCGCCGCGTGGCCTGACGTCCGGCGAGCGCCGGGCAGGCACCTCCGACGACGCCCGCATGGCGGGCGCCACCGTCCCATCGCCCGGCTTGCGCGCGCGCGGCACGGCGTCGAAGGGTTGAAGATTCGCCATCGACCTCGCACACCGGCCCCCGCCTCGATGCCGACATCCGTGTTCCGCGCCGCCTTCCTCGCGCTCGTGATCACCGCCCCGCTCGCCGGGCAGGGACTCGACGGCACGCAGTGGCGGGCCGAGCGTATCGGCGCCCGTCCCGCCGGCGGCGCACGCGGCGTCCCGACGCTGCGCTTCGAGGGGGGACGCCTCGCCGCCTTCGATGGCTGCAACCGGCTCATGGGGCCAGTCACCGTCACCGCCCCCGACGGCATCGCGATCGGCCGACTCGCCGGGACGATGATGGCCTGCCCCGGCGAGCTCGCGAACCAGGCGACCGCGTTCGGCGCCGCGCTCGCGAAGGCGACGCGCGTCGTGGTGCAGGGCGAGCGCCTCGTCCTCCGCTCGGCCGACGGCCGCGAGCTCGCCGCCTTCGTGCGGCAGTCGTCGGCGCTCGCGGGGAGCGCGTGGGTGCCGACGATGATCAACAACGGCAAGGGAGCCGTGGCCTCGACGCTCGCGGGGACGACGCTCCGCCTCGCCTTCGACGCCGGCGGCGCGGGGAGCGCGAGCGCGGGGTGCAACGACCTCGCGTTCCGCTACGAGCAGCGCGGCGACACGCTCGCCGTGGGGCCGGTGCGCGCGACCGGCAAGCGCTGCCCCGCGCCGGCCGGGATCATGGAGCAGGAGGCGCAGCTCATCGCCGCCCTCGGCAAGGCGACGCGCGTGCGCGTCGAGGGTGACCGGCTCGAGCTGCGCGACGCCGGTGGCGCGCTGCAGGTGAGCGCGCGGCGCGCGCCGCCCCCCGCGGGCGGCGCGAGCGGTGCGCCGGACGCCGCTGGCGGCATGGGGGGCGAGTTCACCTACCTCGCCGACGCCGCCGCCTTCACCGACTGCCGCACCGGGCGACGCGTGCCGGTGGCGATGGAGCGGGCGTGGATCGACGTCGAGCGCGCGTACCTCGCGGCCGGCCGCCGCGGCGCGCCGCTCTACGCGGTGATCGACGGGGCGATCCTCGAGCGGTCCCGCATGGAGGGGAGCGGCACGATGCCGACGCTCGTCGTCTCGCGCCTCGTCGGCACCTTCCCGCTCATGCGCTGCGCGCGCGCGCGAGGGACGGCCGCGCTCGCGAACACCTACTGGCGCGTGGTCAGGCTCGCCGACGAGGCGGTGACGCCCGTGGGCGGCCGGCGCGAGGCGCACCTGATCATCCGCCGCGACCAGGGCGGCGGCACTCGCTTCTACGCGACCGTCGGCTGCAACGCGATCGGGGGCGCAGCGACCGTGGCCGGCGACGCGGTGACCTTCACCCCCGGCCCCTCGACGCTCATGGCCTGCCCCGACCCGCTCGGCGCGCGCGAGCGCGCGTTCCAGCGCGTGCTGCGCGAGGCGCGCAGCGCACGGATCGTCGCCGAGACGATGGAGCTCCGCGACGCGCAAGGGCGGCCGCTGGCGCTCTTCGAGTCGGTCTACATGTAGGGCACGGCGCGATCGACCGCGCGCCGTGCGACGATGTGGATCGTGGCCTCACCGCGGAGGCGCGGAGGTGCTTCCCTCCGTGCCTCCGCGGTGAATGCGATGCCGACCCGCCTGCGGTACGTGTCGCACGCACCGCCGCGCGCCATTCACCCCGGCCCGATCATCAGCTCCGGCCGCACGATCGCGTCGAAGTCCTCGGCCGGGATCCCGTCGGCGATCGCCTCCTCGCGGAGCGTCGTCCCGTTCCGGTGCGCCGTCTTGGCGATCTTCGCCGCGCGGTCGTAGCCGTACTTCTCCTTGAGCGGCGTGACGAGCATGAGCGAGTTCGCCAGCCCGCGCGCGATGTTGTCGAGCCGCGGCTCGATGCCGACGACGCAGTTGTCGGTGAAGCTTGTCGCCGCGTCGGCGAGGAGGCGGACCGACTGCAGGAAGTTGTAGGCCATCATCGGGTTGAAGACGTTCAGCTCGAAGTGGCCCTGGCTCCCCGCGAAGGCGATCGCCGCGTTGTTGCCGAGGATGTGCGCGGCGACCTGCGTCAGCGCCTCGCTCTGGGTCGGGTTCACCTTGCCGGGCATGATGCTCGACCCCGGCTCGTTCTCCGGGAGCGCCAGCTCGCCCAGGCCGGCGCGCGGCCCGGAGCCGAGGAAGCGGATGTCGTTGGCGATCTTGAAGCAGCTCATCGCCACCGTCGTGATCGCGCCGTGCGTGAATACCATCGCGTCGTGCGCGGCGAGTGCCTCGAACTTGTTGGGCGCGCTCGTGAACGGCAGCCCGGTGAGCGCGGCGATCTCCGCCGCCACCGCCTCGGCGAAGCCCACCGGCGACGCGAGGCCCGTGCCGACCGCGGTCCCGCCCTGCGCGAGCTCCATCAGCATCGGCAGCGTCATCTCGATGCGGGCGATCCCGTTCGCCACCTGCTGCGCGTAGCCCGAGAACTCCTGGCCGAGCGTCACCGGCGTCGCGTCCTGCGTGTGCGTGCGGCCGATCTTGATGATGTCCCGCCACGCCCGCGCCTTGTCGTCGAGCGCGGCGTGCAGGTGGCGCAGCGCCGGCAGGAGCCGGTGCACGACCTCCTCCGCGCAGGCGATGTGCATCGCCGTCGGGAAGGTGTCGTTGCTGCTCTGGCTCATGTTGACGTGGTCGTTGGGGTGCACGGGCGCCTTGCTCCCCATGACGCCCCCCAGCATCTCGATCGCGCGGTTCGAGATGACCTCGTTGGCGTTCATGTTCGACTGCGTCCCCGAGCCGGTCTGCCAGACGACGAGCGGGAAGTGGTCGTCGAGCTTCCCCTCGATCACCTCGTCGGCCGCGCGGACGATGACCGCGCCGAGCGCGGGATCGAGCTTGCCGAGCTTCATGTTCGCCTGCGCGGCGGCCTTCTTGACGATGCCGAGCGCGCGGACGATCGACGCGGGCTGCCGCTCCCAGCCGATCCTGAAGTTCCCGAGCGAGCGCTGGGCCTGCGCCCCCCAGTAGCGGTCGGCGGCGACCTCGATGGGGCCGAAGGTGTCGGTCTCGGTGCGGGTGGCGACGGGTGCGGACATGCGGGATCGACGGCGAGCGGGAGGAGGGAACGGGGCCGGGGGCGTCGCCGCGCGGCCGGGCCGGCGGGACGCCCCCGAAAGGTAGGCGGCGGTGCGCGCGCGCCGGGCTACGCGGGGTGCGACGCGGGCTGCGACGCGCGCGCCAGCGCCGCCGTGCCGAGGCGCTCGTAGGCGCCGACCGCCGCCCGCAACTCGTCGAGGGCGATCCGCTCCTCGTCCGTGTGCGCCACGGTGATGCTCCCCGGCCCGAAGAGGTACGGCGTCCCCCAGTTCGAGAGCTCGGGGACGTCGGTGGCGTAGGCCATCACCGCCGTCTCGAACCCCTCGACGGTGCCGAGGAGCACGGGGGGGACCATCGTGTCGAAGGTGATCGTGCCGCGGTCGCCGACCCAGCGGCGCAGCACGGCGATCGTCTCCTCGGCCGGCGTCACGAGGCGCACCATGAGGCGCGCCTGCGCGCTCGGCGCGATCACGTTGTCGGCGACGCCGCCGGCGAGCGAGCCGACGTTGATCGTCGTGGCGCCGAGGACCGGGTGCACGGGGAGCGCGAGCGCGTCGAGCTCCGCGAGGAGCTTCACGAGCTTCATCGTCGCGCTCTCGCCGAGGTGCGGATAGGCCGAATGCGCCGCGCGCCCCGTGACGGTGAGCGTGCCCCGGATGACGCCCTTCGTCCCGACCGCGAGCACCGACTCCGTCGGCTCGCCGTTGATCAGCACGCGGCACGCGTTCGGGTACGCGTTCGCCGCGCGCGCGCCGTCGTGCGTCGTCTCCTCGCCGACGACGAGCAGCACCCCCGCCGGGACGCCGCGGTCGCGGAGCCGCGTCGCGGCGACGATCATCGCCGCGGCGATGCCCTTGGCGTCGCAGGCGCCGCGGCCGTGGAGGTGCGTGTCGTCGAGCCGCGGCGGGCTCCACGGCGGGACGACGTCGAGGTGCGTGCTGAAGACCAGTTCCGGGGGCCGATCGCCGTACGCGAGCAGGCAGTCGCGCCCGCCCGGTGCGACGGGAATGTGCCGCACCTGCCACCCCTCGGCCCGCAGGAGCCCCTCGGCCACGGTCACCACCTGCGCCTCGTCGCCCGAGAGCGACGGCACCGCCATGAGCTGCATCGCGAGGGAGACGACGTCGGTCATGTCGTCAAGCTACGCGGTCGGTCGTGTGGGGCGGGACTCCCGAGGCAGGTCGGCGCCAGTCGGTTTCACCACAGGGGACACAGGGGGCACAGGGACGGCGGGTGCCACGTCGATTGCACCCTATGCGTGTCGGCGGTTCCAGTGCCCCCTGTGCCCCGTGTGTCCCCTGTGGTGAATCCCGTCCGCGCTGCACACCGAGCGGAGCCGGCACGGCCACACGGTGTCGGCCGTCGATCACCCCCGCACGTAACCGGCTATCTTACGCCCAGCCTGGCCCGCGCCGGCCCCGCGGGGTCGCCGCCCGCCAGCGGCTCAGCTCTTCACCTGCCCCCGCCCCACGGACCCCGCGGGGGTCGCACTCCGGAGATCGCCGGCCCATGCCGCATCCGAACTCCTTCGGCGCCCGCACGACGCTCGACGTCGGCGGGACCGGCTACACCATCTTCGCCCTCGACGCCCTCGCGAGCGTCCCCGGGAACCGCGTGCGGACGCTCCCGGTCTCGCTGCGGGTGCTGCTCGAGAACCTCCTGCGCATGGAGGACGGGGCGTTCGTCAAGCGCGACGACATCGTCGCCCTCGCGACCTGGGACGTCACGAGCAAGGCCGAGCGCGACATCGCCTTCATGCCGGCGCGCGTCCTCCTGCAGGACTTCACCGGCGTCCCCTGCGTCGTCGACCTCGCCGCGATGCGCGACGCGCTCGTCGCCCTGGGCGGCGACCCGACGCGCATCAACCCGCTGCAGCCGGTCGACCTCGTCATTGACCACTCGGTGCAGGTCGACGAGTTCGGCACCGCCGACGCCTTCTTCCGGAACGTCGCGCTCGAGTTCGAGCGCAACCGCGAGCGCTACCAGTTCCTGCGCTGGGGGCAGGGCGCCTTCCGCAACTTCCGCGTCGTCCCGCCGGGGACGGGGATCTGCCACCAGGTCAACCTCGAGTACCTGGGGCAGGCGGTCTTCGCCGGCACGGACGACGAGGGACGGCCGGCGGCGTACTTCGACTCGCTCGTGGGCACCGACTCGCACACGACGATGATCAACGGCCTCGGCGTCTTCGGCTGGGGCGTCGGCGGGATCGAGGCCGAGGCGGCGATGCTCGGCCAGCCGCTCTCGATGCTCATCCCCGAGGTGATCGGCTTCAAGCTCACCGGCCGGCTGCCGGCGGGGGCCACGGCGACGGACCTCGTGCTGACCGTCACCGAGATGCTCCGCAAGAAGAAGGTCGTCGGCAAGTTCGTCGAGTTCTACGGCGCGGGGCTCGGCAACCTCTCGCTCGCCGACCGTGCGACGATCGCGAACATGGCGCCCGAGTACGGCGCGACGATGGGCTTCTTCCCCGTCGACGCGGAGACGCTGAACTACCTGCGGCTGAGCGGGCGCAGCGAGGCGCAGGTCGCGCTCGTCGAGGCGTACGCGAAGCGGCAGGGCGTCTTCCGCACCGACGACACGCCCGACCCCGTCTTCACCGACACCATCACGCTCGACCTCGCGACCGTCGAGCCCTCGATGGCCGGCCCGCGCCGTCCGCAGGACCGCATCCCGCTCTCGCAGAGCAAGGCGAACTACGAGGCCAACCTCGTCGAGACGCGCGCGCGCCTCGACGCGGCCCCGGCGGGCGGCAGCGGCGGGGGCACCGCGGTCGCCGAGGCGCCGGCGAAGCCGAAGGTGAAGGTCGAGCACGACGGCGAGACGTACGAGCTCACCGACGGCGCGGTCGTGATCGCGGCGATCACGAGCTGCACCAACACGAGCAACCCGAGCGTCATGCTCGCGGCGGGGATGCTCGCGCGGAACGCGGTCGCCAAGGGGCTCCGGCGCAAGCCGTGGGTCAAGACCTCGCTCGCGCCGGGGTCGAAGGTGGTCACCGAGTACTTCGCGAAGGCCGGCGTGCAGCCCGCGCTCGACGCGCTCGGCTTCAACACCGTCGGCTACGGCTGCACGACCTGCATCGGCAACTCCGGGCCGCTGCCGGATCACGTCGGCAAGGCGGTCGACGAGGGGAAGCTGGTCGTCGCCGCGGTGCTGAGCGGCAACCGCAACTTCGAGGGGCGCGTGAACCCGCAGACGCGCTTCAACTACCTCGCCTCGCCGCCGCTCGTCGTCGCCTACGCGCTCGCCGGGCGCATGGACATCGACCTCGCCACCGAGCCGCTCGGCGTGGGCGACCACGGCCCCGTCTTCCTCAGGGACATCTGGCCGTCGAGCGCCGACGTCGAGGCCGAGGTGCTGCGGAGCGTCAAGCGCGAGCAGTTCGAGCGCGAGTACGCGAGCGTCTTCGAGGGCGACGCCGCGTGGCGCGAGCTCCCCACCCCCACCGGGCAGACCTACACCTGGGACGCGGACAGCACCTACGTCGCGCTCCCGCCCTACTTCGAGGGGATGACGCTCGTGCCGCCGGGGATCGCGCCGATCGCCGGGGCGCGGGTGCTCGGCATGTTCGGCGACAGCATCACGACCGACCACATCTCGCCGGCCGGCAACATCGCCGCCGCGAGCCCGGCGGGGCGCTACCTGCAGTCGCGCGGCGTCGAGAAGAAGGACTTCAACTCGTACGGCGCCCGCCGCGGCCACCACGAGGTGATGGTGCGCGGGACCTTCGCCAACATCCGGCTCCGCAACGAGCTGGTGGGGGGGAAGGAAGGGTGGTGGACGGCCGAGGCGCCGGGGGCCGAGCCCGAGGCGATCTACGACGTCGCGATGCGCCGCCTCGAGGCGGGCGTCGCGCAACTCGTCATCGCCGGCAAGGAGTACGGCACCGGGTCGAGCCGCGACTGGGCGGCCAAGGGGACGCGGCTGCTCGGCGTGCGCGGCGTGATCGCCGAGTCGTTCGAGCGCATCCACCGCAGCAACCTGGTCGGCATGGGCGTGCTGCCGATGGAGTTCGTGGACGGGCAGACGCGCCAGTCGCTCGGGCTGACCGGCTTCGAGACGTACGACATCGCCGGCGTCGACGACGGGCTCCAGCCGCGTGCGCTGCTCGCGGTCACCGCCCGCGGCGCCGACGGGAGCGCACGCACGTTCACGGTGCGCGCCCGCATCGACACCCCCGAGGAGCTGCAGTACTTCCGCAACGGCGGGATCCTGCCGTACGTCCTGCGGAACCTCGCGAAGCGTTGAGCGTTCCACACACGGGCCGGGCACCGTCGCGTCGCGGCGGTGCCCGGTTCGCACACGTCCCCACGAGCACCGAGACCGCGCCGCGCAGCCGGCGCCGGAGGTTCCGCCCATGACGCGTTCCCTCACCACCCTCCTCGCCCTCGCCGCCGCGCCGGCGCTCCTCGCGGCCCAGGCGCCGCAGGGGGGCCACGGCGGGCACGGCGGCCACGCCGCGCACATGGCCGCGACGCAGGCCGCCGGCCCCGAGGTCGGGCAGGCGGCGCCCGACTTCACCATCGCCGTCGTCGGCCAGACGGGTGCGGCGAAGCCGGTCAAGCTGTCCGACTTCCGCGGCCAGACCGTCGTCCTCGCCTTCTTCCCGCGCGTCCGCACGAGCGGCTGCACCGCGCAGCTGACCGCCTACCGCGACAAGTGGCAGCAGATGTTCAAGGGGGGCGACAAGGTCACCGTGATCGCGATCAGCACCGACGCCAGCGACACGCAGCAGGCCTGGGCCGCCGAGGCGAAGTTCCCGATGTGGTTCGGCAGCGACGCCGACGGCAAGGTCGGCTCGCTCTACGGCGCCTACGACGCCGGCGCGAAGTACGACAAGCGCTACCTCTACGTCGTGGGCCCGGACGGCAAGGTGACCTACGCCGCCAAGCCCTTCCGCCAGATGGTCGAGACCGCGTACACCGAGCTCGGCGACGCCGTCGCCAAGTCGCGCGGGCGCTGACCTCCGGGCCCGTGCTTCGTCGGCATCGCTGAACCGCGTCGACACGGAGCCACGGAGGACGGCCGGAGGCGCGGAACGAACTGCGGAACGCGAAGGGCGCGAAGGTGACGGCAAGAACAGCATGGACCGATGGTCCGCTTTCCTTTCACTTCGCGACCTTTGCGTTCCGCGGTTCGTTCCGCGCCTCCGGCCGTCCTCCGTGGCTCCGTGTCGACGCGGTTCGGATCGGAGGTGACACCGACAGGCCGTCACGGCGCGAGCCGCGACTCCCACCATGCATCGAGCGCCTCGACGTCGCGCGTCGCGCCGAGGCGGGTGAAGGTTGCGCGCGCGGTGTCGTAGCACGTGCGCGCCTCGGCGGCGCGGCCGCGGCGCCACGCGATCTCGGCGCGGGTGCGGTGCACCTCGGCCTCCTGCATCGCGTGGCCGCCGGCGAGCGCGGTCGCGAGCGCGCGGAGGAGCGTGCCGTCGGCCGTGGGATCGCCGAGGCGCGCGAGGGCGTCGCCGAGGACGCGCTCGGCGTCGGCGACGAGCTTGAGGTCGCCCAGCGGGCCGAGGACCACCAGCGCGCGTGACGCCGCCGCGCGCGCCCAGTGCGCGTCGTCGCGGCGCAGCGCCACCTCGGCGCGCCCGACGGTCGCCATCGCCACGAGCCGCTGGTCGTGCACCTCGCGCGCGTGGACGATCGCGCGGCGCTCGGCGTCGTCGGCGGCGTCGAGGTCGCCGGCGGTGCGGAGCGAGATCGCGGCGTTGTGCCAGCACTCGGCGAGCCCCCGCACCACGCCGAGGCGCGCGTAGGCGGCGAGGGCGCGCCGGTAGCACGAGAGCGCCCCCTGCACGTCGCCGTGGAAGTGCGCCACGGCGCCGAGGTTCGCCGTGGCGCGCGCCTCGGTGAGCGCGTCGCCGTCGCGCGCCGCGAGGGTGCGCGCCTGCTCCCACGCCTCGCGCGCGTCGTCGAGCGCGCCGAGGGCGAAGGCGGCGGCGCCGAGCATGTTGGTGACGGTGCGCAGCCGCGTGGCGTCGCCGGCGCGCCGGAGCCCGGGGCGCGCGGCGTCGAGCACGCGCCGCGCCGCGACGGCGTCGCCGGTGCGCAGGCAGGCCTCGCCGAGCAGCGCCTCGCGCTGCGGCGCCGTCCCCGGCACGACGTCGCCGAGGAGCGCGCGCACCTCGCCCCACGCCCCGGCGTCGGCGCGGGCGCGCGCCGTCGTCAGCAGCGGGTCGGGGTCGTGCTCCGGGCGGTCGATCATCGCGGCGGGAGGCGGGGGCTCGGCGTCAGTAGGCGATGGCGTGGTTGCTGAAGCGGACGATGTCGGCCTCGACCTCCTCGTCGTCGAAGTCGACCTCGGACGAGATGCGCTCCCACGGCTGGCCGAGCGCCCCCTGCCGCCAGATCGCGAACGAGCGCCGCGCGATGTCGTCGCGCGAGTCGACGCGCCCGTCGCGGTTCACGTCGTCGTCGATCTCGTCGAACTCGATCTCGAGCTCGGCGGGGTTCGACGGCGAGAAGCGGAGCCCGGACGGCGTGAACTCGAAGATGAGCCGCGAGGGGTCGATGAGCCGGATGCCGATGCGCACCGAGTCGCCCTGCGCGAAGCTGCGCCCGTCGGGATAGCGGAGGAGCGAGTTCGCCCCGACCTTGAACGTGAGGAACTCGACGGAGTCGCGACGCCCCGGGCGCGGACGGAGCCAGAGGCTCACCTCGCGGTCGCGGCCGCGCACCGCCCAGAACGAGACGCTCGCCGCCACCGGCGCCGGCGCGTCGGGGGCGAGTCGCAGGAAGGTCAGCTGGTCCTGCGGGCGTGCGGTGCCGGGCTGCGTGCCGGGTTCGGTGCCGGGGCCGGTGCCGTCGTCGCTGCAGGCGACGGCCGCGACGCCGAGCGCCAGGGCGGCGAGCAGTCGGCGGGTGCGGGAGATGGTCATGCGAAGTCCTCGTCGTCGGGAAGCGGCACGCCGTCGCGTGCCGGCTCGAGCAGGCGTTGGAGGCGCGGGCGGCTGATGCCGAGCCGCCGCGCCGTCTCGCTCTTGTTGCCGCCGCAGCGCGCGAGCATCGCGCGCGCGGCGGCGGGGATCAGCGCCGCGAGCGGCGCGGGCCACGGCAGCTCGCCGGGGCGGGCGTCGGGCGCGTCGGGCGCCTCGACGTCGGGGGCGTCGAGCCGCGCGCCGTCGGCCAGCAGCATCGCGCGCTCGACGACGTTGCGGAGCTCGCGCACGTTGCCGGGCCACGCGCGGCGACGGAGCACCTGCTCGGCCGCCGCGGTGAAGGCGGGGACCGGCATCCCGTAGTCGGCGGCGAGCGAGGCGGCGAAGCGGCGCGCGAGGAGGAGCACGTCGTCGCCGCGGTCGCGCAGCGGCGGGAGCTCGACCTGCACGACGTTGAGCCGGTACCAGAGATCCTCGCGGAACGTCCCCGCGCGCACCGCCGCCGCGAGGTCGACGTGCGTCGCCGCGACGAGGCGCACGTCGAAGGGCGTCGTGCGCATCGCGCCGAGGCGGCGGACGGTGCGCGTCTCGAGCGCGCGCAGGAGCTTCCCCTGCAGCGCGAGCGGGAGGTGGCCGATCTCGTCGAGGAAGAGCGTGCCGCCGTGCGCCGTCTCGAAGAGCCCGGGCTTTGCCGAGCGCGCATCGGTGAAGGCGCCGGCCTCGTGGCCGAACAGCTCGCTCTCGAGCAGCGCCTCGGGGATCGCCGCGCAGTTCACGTCGACGAACGGCGCGGCGGCGCGCGGCCCGCCGTAGTGGAGCGCGCGCGCGACGAGCTCCTTCCCCGTCCCCGTCTCGCCGGTGACGAGCACCGTCACGTTGCCGCGCGGGAGCACCTTCGCCACGCGCTCGAGCGCGGCGAGGAGCGCGGGGCTCTCGCCCGCGATGCCGGCGAAGGCGTAGCGCGTCGCCTCGTGCGCCGCGAAGGCCGCGCCGGCACGGCGCCCGCCCAGCCGCGCCGCGGCGTCGGCGACCCAGCCGCGCAGCACCGCGAGGTCGCCGGGGAGCGCGAGGTAGTCGGCGGCGCCGGCGCGCAGCGCCTGCACGGCGAGGCGATGATCAGGCGCGGCGCCGACGAGCACCCACTCGCCCGTGAGTCGCGCGCCCGCGATCCGCTCGGCCACCGCGTCCTCGGCGCCGCCGGCGGCCACGAGCCCGATCGCGTCACCGCCGGCGAGCGCCGCACCGAAGGCGCGGAGCCCGTCGGCGTCGGCGTGGTGGGTCGCGAGCGTCACCCCTGCCCCCGAGGCGAGGTCGGGCCAGGCGGCGGCGAAGGAATCGGTGGCGGCGAGCACGGCGAGCACGGGCATGCGGGGCGAAAGATGCGTCGCCGCCCTGCGGGCGGCGACGCGGCATCACTCGCGATCAGTCGTCGTCGTCGTCCCCGCCGCGCCCGCGCCCGCGGCCACGTCCGCGGTCACGATCGTCGTCGCCGTCGCGATCACGGTCGCCGAAGGCGCGGAGCGCGCGCCGGATGTTCCCCTCGAGCGCCCATCCGTTGGCGGCCGTCGGCGGGATCAGCCGCCCCTGCCCGTCCCGGAACCAGGCGCCGAGATCGATCGCGAGGGTGACGTTGTCGTTCACCCCCGCCGCGACCTCGAGGTCGGGCTCGAACTCGAACTCGAACTCGCGCTCGACGCGTGACGTCCACGTGAACGGCGCCCCGCGCCAGCGGCCCTCGATGCGGATCGAGACGTCGCGCAGGCCCGGGTTCGCGGCGAGGAACTCGCGCTCGCGCTGCGTCGCCCCCGAGACGCCGTCGAGCTCGAACTCGAACTCCTCGTAGCGCCCCGCCGGGACGGTGAAGGCGACCTGCAGCGCCGGGCCGGTGCCGAGGGGGACGTCGACGAGGCGCGGCCCGACCTGGATCGACGGGCAGCGCACGTCGTCGTCGTCGTCGTCGCGCCAGCGCCCGTCGTTCGCGGCGTCGCGCGCATCGCACCCGTCGCCGCGGCTCCGCTCGAACTCGATCTCGTCGAAGACGAGCTGCAGGCGCGTCACGACGAGCGTGTCGGCCGTGCCGTCGGTGAGGAGGACGGTCGTCGGGTCGTTCACCTGCGCGACGATCGCCGCCGTCGCGGGCGTGGCGCCCGCGGCGGCGACCGAGAGCGAGACCGGTGCGCGTCCCGTGGCGGGGCCGGTCCCCTCGCCACCGCCGCAGGCGGCGAGACCGAGGGCGAGGAGCGACGCGAAGGCGGCGAAGCGGGGTCGCGGGCGATGGAGGGTGGTCATGGGCACGAATCCGGTGCGGGTGGACGCCCGGCGGCGGTGGTGTCCCCGGTCGTCGCCCCCGCACCGTGCAGGGCGAGGGCCATCGGCCCGGCCGCCTTCGAGCCACGGCAAATCGTTGCACGGCAACCGGTTGTGCGATCGCCACCAGCGCCTCGCCGTCGATCGGGGCGTCACGCGGCGTGGTACCCTGCATCGCCACGTTCCACCGCCGACCCGCTATTGTCCGCGCCCGTGCCCCACCATGCCCCGCCCGCACGTCCGCTCCTCGAGCGCCTCTATCGCGACGCCGTGCGCGACGCGCGCCCCGACGTCGCCGTCGCCGCCGCGCTCGCGCGCACCGTGCTCCCGCGCGGTCGCCTCGAGGCGGGCCCGGGGCATGCGATGGTCCACGTCTTCGCCGTGGGCAAGGCGGCGCCGACGATGGCGCGCGCCGCGCTCGCGCACTGCGCCGGGCAGGCGATCCCCGTCGCGGGCGGCCTGTGCATCGCGCCCTCGATGCCCGACGATGCCGAGCGCGACGCGCTGGCGCCGCTCGCGTGCGTCACGGGCGATCACCCCGTCCCCGGCCCCGCGTCGCGCGCCGCGGCCGATGCGGTGGGCGAGTGGATCGCGACGCGCGTCCGGCAGGGCGACCACGTCGTCGTGCTCGTCTCGGGCGGCACCTCGTCGCTCCTCGCCGCGCCGCTCCCCGGGCTCACCGACGCCGATGTCCACGCGCTCGGCGCGGCGCTGCTCCACTGCGGCCTCCCGATCGACGCCGTCAACCGCGTGCGCCGGCGCGTGCACCGGTGGGGAGGCGGACGCCTCGGCGCGGCGATCGGCGCGCGCGGCGCCGCGTGCACGACGCTCCTCGTGAGCGACGTCCCCGGCGACACGCTCCCCTCGATCGGCTCCGGCCCCTGCGCCGCCGACCCGGTGCCGCGCGACGAGGTGCTGCAGCTCCTCGACGCGATCGCCCACGTCCCCGCGGCGGTGCGCGCGTGGGTCGCCGCCGACCGCGCCGACGGCGCGATGCCCGGCGCGTCGGACACGCGCGTCCTCCACGTGCGGCAGGAGATCGTCGCGTCGAGCGCGCTCCTCGCGGGGGCGGCGCAGGAGGCGGCGTGGCGCGCGGGGTTGCACGCCGAGACGAGCGTCGCGCGCCTCGGGGGCGACGCCGCCGACGCGGGGAGCGCCTTCGCCGCCGCGCTCCTCGCCGCGCGTGCGCGCCGCGACCTGCGCGGGACGAAGGCCGCGGCCACGGTGCGCATCGCGGTCGGCGAGCCCGTCGTGCACGTCGCCGACCCGGCGCGCGCGCTCGGCGGGCGCATGCAGCACTTCGCGCTCGCCGCCGCGCGCACGCTCCACGACGCGGGCGACGCGGCCGAGGGGCTCGCGATCCTCGCCGCCGGGAGCGACGGGCGCGACGGGCCGACCGACGCGGCGGGGGCGGTCGTCGATTGCCACACCTGGAGCGTGATCCGCGCCGCCGGCCACGACCCGGCGCGCGCCCTCGCCGAGTGCCGCAGCTACCTCGCGCTCGACGCCGTCGACGCGACGATCCGCGCCTTCGACTCGGGGACCAACGTCAACGACCTCGTGCTCGGCCTCGACGTGCCGGCCGCGTGAGGCGCGAGCCGCGATGCGGCGATCGCGCCGCCGTCAGCGCGCCGCGTCGCGCGCCCGGGTGAGCGCGTCGAGCTTCGCGTCGACCGCCGGGGGCGAGAGCAGGCGGTCGGCGATCGCCGCGATCGCCTCGGCCTCGCGCCAGGCGGCCTCGAGCCGCTGCAGCTCGCCGGCGAGCGCCTCGCGTTCGAGGTCGTCGTGCACGGCCATCTCCATCGCGAGGCGGATCTCGGGCGGGAGCGCGGTGATGTCGCCGCTGTCGCCGAAAGCCTGGCGCATGACGAGCGGGCGCAGGTTGCGGGCGAGGTGCGGGAGGAAGTCGGCGGGGAGCCCGGCTCCCTCGATCGCGCGCACGGCGTCCTGCACGCGACGGGGCGGTGCGCCCGCGCGGTTCACGCGCGGCAGCAGCCGACGCAGCGCCGCCTGCGCCGGTGCACCGCCGATCACCACGGGGGTCCCCATCGCCAGCCCGTTGTTGGTGAAGGCATGCTTCCACACGTCGCCGGGCGCGTCCATGCGTGCGAACGCCTCGAGCCTGAGGCCCCAGCCGCCGGGGTGCGCGGGATCGGCGACGAAGCGGTAGCCCGTGTTCTTCACCGGCAGCACCCACTTCCCCTCGCCGTCCTGCACGGGCGTGTACGCGCTCGCGACCCCGCCCAGTCCGCCCGACGCGGCCATCGCGGTGCCGCCGATCATCAGCAGCTGCCACAGCGCGACGAACGCCCCGCTGGCGACCAGCGCGCTTCCCGCGGCCGCCAGCGCCGGCGCCGTGAGCGCGATCCCCCCCGCGCCGGCGGCGCCGAGCACCGCGCCGCGCACGAGCGCCGCCCGCCGGCGCGCGGCCACCTGGTCGCCGTAGCGCCACGCCGCGTACTCCGGGAGCCGCGGCGCGCCGATGCGCACGAGGCGCGTCCCGTCCGCGAGCCGCGCGAGCGCGACCTCGCCGGTGCTCACGCGTCGGCGCGTGTCGCGGAAGGCGCGCTCGCACGCCTCGATCGCCTCCCAGCGCCGATCGATCGGGACGAGGTTCCAGCGCGCGCACGCCGCGCAGATCACCCAGAGCCGCCCCTTCGCCTCGTCGAAGGCGAGTGCGCGACCGACGGGGAAGGCCTCGATCGCCTCGTTGCGCCCGAACCGCGCCTGGCAGTGCAGGCACGTGTCGTACATCACCGGCGCGATGGGGGCCGGGGGCGGCGTCACGGGATCGTCGGGCATCGAGGGCTCCGTGGCGGAAGGTAGCGGCCGATGACCCACGCGGACCGCGCCGGTGCGAGTCGTGGCCCCGTGCGGTCGGCGAGCATCGCGATTCACCGCAGCGGCGCGGAGGGGGGACGAGCGCGTTCGGGGCGCGCGCTCACCGGTCGCCCCACCTCCGCGCCGCTGCGGTGACCTGCGACGCTCGCCGACCGCACGGGGCCGACGGATGCAGCAGCCACTCACGCCGAGCACGCGGGCGCCGCCTGCCGTCACCTGCCGTCCCTGCCCTCACCTGCTCCACCCGGCGGTTCGAACGATGCCGACCGACGACGACCGCCGGCTGACGAAGCGGGTTGTGAGCGGTGCGAGATTGCACCGCATGACGCCCATGCCTCCCGCCCCGAGCTTCACCGTCGGCCTCGTCCAGATGGCCGTCGCCGGCGACGTCCCCGCGACGGTCGCCGCCACGTCCGAGCGCGTGCGCGAGGCCGCGGGGCGCGGCGCGCAGGTGATCTGCCTCCAGGAGCTCTTCAACGCGCCGTACTTCTGCAAGCGCCTCGAGCTCGCGCGCTTCGACTACGCCGAGCCGATCCCCGGCCCGACGGTCGAGCGCATGCAGGCGCTGGCGCAGGAGTTGGGCGTCGTGCTCGTCGTGCCGGTCTACGAGAAGCAGGCCGCGGGGCTCTACCGCAACTCGGCCGCGATCGTCGACGCCGACGGCGCGCTGCTCGGCACCTACCACAAGATGCACATCCCGCACGACCCGCTCTTCGAGGAGAAGTACTACTTCGCCCCGGGCGACGTGACGGGCGACCTGCGCGCCGACCGGCACCCGGGGCTCAACGGCTTCCGCGTCTGGGAGACGAGGTTCGCGCGCATCGGCGTGCTGATCTGCTGGGACCAGTGGTATCCCGAGGGGGCCCGCATCACCGCGATGCTCGGCGCCGAGGTGCTGTTCTATCCGACGGCGATCGGCTGGCACCCGAGCGAGAAGGCGAGCTTCGGGGCGACGCAGGTCGACATGTGGCGCACCGCGCAGCGGGCGCACGCGATCGCCAACGGCGTCTACGTCGCCGCGCCCAACCGGGTCGGCTTCGAGGCCGAGCCGGGGACGGACGGCATCGAGTTCTTCGGTCACAGCTTCGTCTACGACCCGTACGGTCGCGTCGTCGCCGACGCGAGGACGGAGCCGGCGGTGCTGGTGGCGACGTGCGAGCGCGGGATGATCGAGGAGGCGCGCCGGAACTGGCCCTTCTTCCGCGACCGCCGCATCGACGCGTACGCCGGGGCGATCACGCAGCGCTGGCTCGCGCGCTGAGCCGATCGCGGAGCGGGGCATCACGCGGGGCGCGTCACGAAACGACGTGCCCCGCGCGTGCATCGTGGCATGCACGAGACAGCCGGACTGTGTGATCCGCGCAACGACGAGCTCGACGATTCACTCGACTCACGGTCGAGTTCGCCGTCTCCAAATTCTGGAGACGAAAGGGGTTCCAACGGCCGCGTTCGGTGTCGTGAGGCGCTGCGGCGTGGCGTGTCGATGGGTACACCGCGTGCACCCGCACGCGCCGTCCGAGGCCGTCGACCGCGCACCACTCCCCCGGACCTTGCGTCGGCGCGCTGACCGCACGTCATCCCACCCGTGAGGCTCGTCACCATGGCCCGTTCGTTCCGCGTCACCGCCCTCGTCCTCGCTTTCGGCGCCGCCACCGCGGTCGAGGCGCAGACCATCGACTTCACCGCCACCAACGGCGGCTTCACCGCCCAGAGCATCACCGGGTCGAACCCGTGGACGTGGTCTGCCGGCACCGGGTGGGTGGTCAACAGCTCGGCGACCGTGGCGCGCCAGCGGCTCCTCTCGCCCGTGCTCGTCGCCACCGGCGGCGCGTTCAGCATCAGCGCGACGCACCGCTACAACTTCGAGAGCGCCCTCCCCACCGGCTGCTTCGACGGCGGCGTCGTCTTCGCCAGCATCAACGGCGGTGCCTTCAACGCGCTCGCGCCCACGAGCGGCAAGGGCTACGACGGGCCGATCGTCAGCGGCTTCAGCAACCCCCTCGCCGGTCAGAACGCCTTCTGCGGCAACCAGAGCGCGGCCAACGTGATCAGCACGTGGGCGGGCTCGCTCGCCGCCGGCACCACGATCCAGATCGCGCTCGACGGCGCGTGGGACTCGAGCGTCACCACGACCAACCCGAACTGGAACCTCCGCGCCGTCACGCTCTCGGGGCTCAACGTCATCCCCGAGCCGAGCACCTACGCGCTCATGGCCACCGGCCTCGCCGGCCTCGCGGCGCTCCGTCGCCGCAAGGCGAAGACGACCGCGTAAGCGCGCCGACGTCCCGGCCCACCCGCCCACGCCCCGCGGCGCCCTCGCGCGCCGCGGGGCGTCGTCGTTCACGACGACGCGCGCGCGCGCACCCACCGCGCCACCGACGATGGCGCGGCCGACGATATTCCCCGCATGAGCGCCTCGCACCCCGCCCGCCGCATGCCGGCCGAGTGGCACCGGCACGACGCCACCTGGCTCGCCTGGCCACATCACGAGCCCGACTGGCCCGGCAAGTTCGAGCCGATCCCGTGGGTCTACGCCGAGATCGTGCGCGCCCTCGCGCGGCACGAGCGGGTCGAGATCGTCTGCCAGGACGCCCACGTGCGTGAGGACGCCCGGACGAAGCTCACCGCCCACGGCGTCCACCCCGACCGCTACCGGCTCCACGTGGCGAAGACCGACCGCGTCTGGGTCCGCGACTCGGGGCCGATCGGCGTGCACCGCGCCGACGGCCGGGTCGAGCTCCTCGACTTCGGCTTCACCGCGTGGGCCAAGTACGACAACTGGGCGCACGACGACGAGCTCCCCGCCCACGTCGCCGGCTGGACCGGCCTCCCGCGCACCGTCGTCCCGCGCCACGACGGGCAGGGGCCGCTCGTCCTCGAGGGGGGCGGCATCGAGGTGAACGGCGCCGGGCGGATCATGGTCACCGAGGAGTGGCTCCTTTCGGACGTGCAGGTGCGCAACCCCGGCTACGGGCGCGCCGACTACGAGCGCGAGTTCGCCCGCTGGCTCGGCTGCGACGAGACGATCTGGCTGGGCGAGGGGTGCGTCGGCGACGACACCCACGGCCACGTCGACGACATCGCCCGCTTCACCGACGAGGGGACCGTCGTCCTCGCCGTCGAGCGCGACCCCGCCGACGACGAGAACCACCGTCGCTCGATGGACAACCTCCATCGCCTGCAGCGCGTGGGCGGCCCGCGCGGCCCGCTGCGGGTCGTCGAGCTCCCCTACCCGCGCGCGGTCGACATGGACGGCACGCGGCTCCCCGCGAGCTACGCGAACTTCTACGTCGCCAACGGCGTCGTGCTCGTGCCGACCTTCAACGACGCGAACGACCGCGTGGCGCTGAACGCGCTCGCCGAGTGCTTCCCGTCGCGCGAGATCGTCGGGATCCACTCGGTCGATCTCGTCTGGGGGCTGGGGGCGCTGCACTGCCTCTCGCAGCAGCAGCCCGCGCCGCGCTGACCGTGCGGGCGTGACGCGTGCGACGCCGGCGGGCGCGGCCGCTCAGCGCGCGAGCGCCCCCGGCGGGAGCTTCACCGGCACCGAGTCGACGGGGGGCATCGTCGGCCGGGCGAGGTACGGGTTGTCGTGCGTGATCGTCCCGCCGAGCCACGCCGCGTACCACGTCGCCGCCGTCGCCGCGATCGCCGTCACCGCGACCGCGCCCTGCAACCATCCGGGGAGCGCGCGTGCCTCCCACGTCGCCTCGCGTCGCGTCCGCCACCAGCCGAGCCCCGCGACTGCCCCGGCGAGGAGCACCACCCAGAGCGCGCGATCGGCCGCGGCGCCGTGGGCGGCGATCGTCTCGTTCACCGAGTACCAGCGCGTCGCCACCTCGTCGGCCGCGGCCGCGCCGGTGCGCTGCACGGGGTAGAAGAGCAGCGCCGCCGCCGCGAGCGCGAGCGTGCCGATGCGCCAGGCGACGAGCCGGCGGAGCGCGAGCGCGGCGACCACGGCCACGCTCCCGGCGAGGACGAGGAGCACCGGGAAGTGGTTGACGACGAGGTGGAGCTTCGGGCCGGACATGGCGCGCGGGGCGGCGGGAACGCGGGCGGGGCGGACGCGTGCAGCATGAGGGCCGCGCGCCCGCCCCGCAACGACCGCCGGCGCGGGCCGGCGGTCAGTTGTCGATGCCGGGGATCGCGCTCGCGGCCGCGGCCCCGCGCGAGGACGGCTTGCGGAGCCGGAGGTTGAGCATCTCGACCAGCACGCTGAAGCCCATCGCGAAGTACGTGTAGCCCTTCGGGATGTGGAACCCCGTCCCCTCGGCCACGAGGTTCGTGCCGATCAGCACGAGGAACGACAGCGCGAGCATCTTCACCGTCGGGTGCCGCTCGACGAAGGCGCCGATCGGCCCCGCCGCCGCGAGCATCACCCCGAGCGCGATCACGTTGGCGATGATCATCAGCCGCACGTCGTCGATCATCCCCACAGCGGTGACGACCGAGTCGATGCTGAAGACGATGTCGATCAGCATGATCTGCACGACCACCGAGGCGAGCGAGCCGCCCACGCGCTGCGCGACCGCGTCGTCGACCGGGTCGCCCCCCTCCTCGAACTTGTGGTGGATCTCGCGCACCGCCTTCCAGATGAGGAAGAGGCCGCCGAGCAGGAGGATGAGGTCCTTGCCCGTGATCCCGCGCCCCAGGACGGTGAAGAGCGGGCGCACGAGCCCCATGATCCACGTGATGCTGAGGAGCAGGAGGACGCGCGTGACGAAGGCGCCGGCGAGGCCGAGCCGGCGCGCCTTCGGCTGCTCCGCGGGCGGGAGCCGCCCGGCGAGCACCGAGATGAAGATGATGTTGTCGATGCCGAGGACGATCTCGAGGACCGTCAGCGTCAGCAGGCCGACGAGGGCATCGGGGGCGAGGAGCCAGTCCATGGAGCGGGCGGTGCGTGGAATGCGAGGCGGCGCCGCCCGGGAGCCGGGCGACGCCGCCTGCGCAATCTAGCGATCCCCGTGCCACCCCCCCGATCGGGGAGGGCCGGTCACGCCCCCCGGCTCACTGCCGGCAGCTGCCGTTCGGGTCGAGCTTCGGCTTGTCGACCACCGGGCGCGCGCCGTTGCCGACCTGCACCACCACGTCGCGGATGAAGTTCGTCAGCGTCGCGTAGTGCGGATAGTCGATGTACTGCGGCTCGTCGGTCACCTGGTGGTAGTCGCCGTGCAGCCCCGTGAAGAAGAACGCGACCGGGATCCCCCACCGCGCGTAGTGGTAGTGGTCGCTGCGGCAGTAGATGTTCTCCGGGTGGCCGTTGGCGTCGAGCTGGTAGTCGAGCGCGAGCGGCGCCTTCCGGCGCGCGTTGAGCGTGTCGATCATGTCGCCGAGCATCGTGCTCAGTCGGCGCGAGCCGACGAGCCCCACGTAGGTCGGGCCGCCGAGCCCCTTCACGTCGACGGCGTCGCCGCGGCCGAGCATGTCGATGTTCACCTGCGCGACGATCGAGTCGCGCGGGACGGGCATGCGCTCGCTCAGCCACTCGGCGCCGAGGAGCCCCTTCTCCTCGCCGGTGTGCCAGACGAAGAGCGTCGAGCGCTTCGGCTTCTGCTTCGCGCGCGCGAGGTTCTCGGCGATCTCGAGGACGGCCATCGACCCCGAGCCGTCGTCGTCGGCGCCGTTGAAGATGCTGTCGGGGCGCGCGGGGCGCGCCTTGCGCAGCGAGTCGACGTTCACGCGGAGCTCGCGGCGCAGCGCGGGCGCGAGCGGCGGGAGCCCGGCGTAGGCACCGGCCTTCCACCACGCCTCGCGGTTCGCCGCCTTGAGCGAGTCGTGGTCGACCGGCGTGCGGTTGAAGCCCACGTGGTCGCTGTGGCCGCCGACGGCGACGTACTGGTGCCGGAGCACCGGGTCGCGCCCCGGCAGCATCGCGACGAGGTTGTACGAGGGCGCCGGCGTCTCGACCTGGGCGAGCGTCGTCGCGAGCGTGCGCCCGACCTGCCCGACCGCGAGCGAGTCGAGGCGCGTACCGAAGAGGGCGCCGACGCCCTTCGCGGAGAGGATCAGCGTCGTCGGCACCGACGCGGCGCCGGCGCGCTCCGGCCGCGGCAGCCCCATCGACGGCTGCTTGAAGAAGCCGAGGAAGTTGGGCGGCACGGGGACGCCGATGACGACGGCGAGGCCGGCCGCGCCGCGGAGCGGCGAGTCGTCGCCGACGTTCGGAAGCCGGAGCCCGCCCGGCGAGCGCACGACGACGAGTCGCCCCGTGAGCAGCGAATCGGGGAGCTTCGCCACCTCGTCGAAGGTGCCGCCGTAGACCGCCGTGGTCCCGTCGATCGGGCGCGAGCGCTGGCCGCGCAGCGGGATCGGGACGATGTCCTCCCACGCCGCGAGCGCCATGCCGCCCGCCGAGGCGGTGAACTCCGGGCTCCAGCCACGCGTGACGAGCGGCACCGGCTGGCGATAGGTGCCGTTCTCGCCGAGCGGCTGGAGGCCGAGGCGCTTGAGCTCGCCCTCGATGTAGCGGAGGCCGCGCTCGTGGCCGGGGGTCCCGGTCTCGCGCCCCTGCATCGAGTCGTCGGCGAAGATGTAGAGCCGCGTCATGAGGTCGCCGGCGGTGATCGCGGCGGCCGTGGGACGCGGCGCGTGCGTGCGCGGGAGCTCGGGGCGGAGCGCCGGGAGCGGGGCGGCGTTGGGCGCCGCCGGCGTCGCCGCGGAAGCGGGCGCCTGGGCCGCGAGCCCCGCCGGCGAGAGCGCGGCGAGGACGAGGGTGCGGAGTCGGGTCACGGGCGGGGGACTCTGAGGCTGAGGGGGCCGCGGACTGCGAGCCCGCCGGAAAGCTATCGGTTCGTCACCGGCGCGCGGTCTTCCACTGCCCCGGGTCGAAGAGCGCCGGTGAGAGCGCCTCGTTGGCCCGCACCGTCGTGTAGCGCTCGCGGAAGAAGCGCCTCCCCTCGCGGAGGAAGAGGATCTCGTGGGCCACGAGCGTCCCGGCGACCTCGCGCACGTCGCGGAGCTGGAACTCGGTCGGCGGCTGCCCGGGCTGCCCGGGACGGGGCGCCGGCGCGCGGTCGACGACGCGGAGCGCGATCCAGCGCTCCTCGTCGACCCAGAACTGCGGTGCCCGCAGGTCGCCCCGCGCCGCGCCGACGACCCACACCGGGCGCGACTCGAAGGTGTCGCGGCGCACCGCGGTGAGGTCGATGCCGAGCGTCGTGAGCTGCTTGACCGTCTCGGCCACCGGCTGGGCGTAGACGTCGGCGGTGAGCAGGAGGAGGACGTTCGGCTGCGGCTGCGCGGGCTGCGCGCGCCCCCCGACGATCGAGGTGACGGTGCCGTCGAGGTAGAGCGCCCCCGCGTCGGGGACCGGGACGCCGGCGGGGCCGCCGGTGCGCGGCGCGGGGAGGAACTCGATGCGGAGCTTCCCCGGGAGCTGCATCCACTCGAGCCAGGTCGACGTGTCCTCGCGGTCGTCGCGCGTCCAGCGGGTGTTCTGCTGCGTGAAGGCGAGCGTGCGCCACCAGCTCCCCTGCCAGCGCGCGTGCATGCGCGCCACCACGTCGGCGCCGCTCGACGGGAGCGCGGGGCGCACGGGGCGCGGCGCCTCCGGCGGGCGACAGGCCGCGACGGCGGCGAGGGCGACGGCGGCGAGCGCCGCGCGGCGAGAGGGGACGAGGGGGGACATGCGCGGGGCGTCGGGTTGAGCGGCACGACGCGATCGCGACACCGGCATCGGGGCGATCGACCCGCCACGATGCCCGCGGGGACGGTGGCGCGGCAAGCGGGGCCGTTCCGGGTGCGCGTATCGTTGGGGGGTGACCGACGTCCCCCCGCGCACCGCCGCCGGCGCCCCCACCGACCGTCCCCCCGCCGTCGTCCTCCTCTCGGGCGGCCTCGACTCGACGACCGTTCTCGCGATCGCCGTGGCCGAGGGGTACGCGGCGCATGCGCTGACCTTCCGCTACGGCCAGCGCCACGGCCACGAGATCGAGGCCGCCCGCGCCGCCGCCGCGCGCCACGGCGCCGCGGGGCACGCGATCCTCGACATCGACCTCCGCGCCTTCGGCGGCTCGGCGCTCACCGACGACACGATCGCCGTCCCGAAGGACCGCGACGAGGCGGCGATCGCGCACGGCGTCCCGGTGACGTACGTGCCGGCGCGCAACACGATCTTCCTCTCGTTCGCGCTGGCGTACGCCGAGGTCCTCGGCGCGCGCGACATCTTCATCGGGGTGAACGCGCTCGACTACAGCGGCTATCCCGACTGCCGCCCCGAGTTCGTGCAGGCCTTCGAGCGGGTGGCGAACCTCGCCACCGCCGCCGCGACCGAGGGCGGGCGCACGCTCCGCATCCGCGCGCCGCTGCAGCAGCTCCACAAGCACGAGATCGTCGCGCGCGGGCTCGCGCTCGGCGTCGACTACGCCGCCACCACGAGCTGCTACGACCCCGATGCGACGGGGGCGGCCTGCGGCCACTGCGACGCCTGCCTGCTGCGGCGCCGCGGCTTCGCGCTCGCGGGTGTCGCCGACCCGACGCGCTACGCGCCGGGCGCGCTCGCGGGGACGCGGTGATGGCGTACACCGTCAAGGAGTGCTTCTACACGCTCCAGGGCGAAGGGGCGCAGGCGGGGCGCCCGGCGGTCTTCCTGCGCTTCGCCGGGTGCAACCTGTGGACGGGGCGCGAGCAGGATCGCGCCACCGCGACGTGCCGCTTCTGCGACACCGACTTCGTGGGGACGGGCCCCGACGGCGGGAAGTTCGCGACGGCCGCCGAGCTGGCGGCGCACGTCGCCGCGCGCTGGCCGGCCGACGCGGGGCCGCGCGCGCGCCCGCTCGTGGTCTGCACCGGCGGCGAGCCGCTCCTGCAGCTCGACGGGCCGGCGATCGACGCGCTGCACGCGGCGGGGTTCGAGATCGCCGTCGAGACGAACGGGACGCAGCCGGTGCCGCCGGGGCTCGACTGGGTCTGCGTGAGCCCGAAGGCGAACGCGCCGCTGGTCGCCACGCGCGGCGACGAGCTCAAGCTGGTCTATCCGCAGGCCGAGCCCGAGGCGCAGCCCGAGCGCTTCGCGCACCTCGACTTCGCGCGCTTCTCGCTGCAGCCGATGGACGGCCCCGACGTCGCGCGCCACGTGCAGGCCGCCCTCGCCTACTGCCTCGCGCACCCGCAGTGGCGGCTCTCGCTGCAGGCGCACAAGACGCTGGGGATCCGATGAGCGACGCGCACATCGTCGAGCTGTTCCGCGACGTCACGTTCGAGGCGGCGCACCGGCTCCCCAACGTCCCCGAGGGGCACAAGTGCGCGCGGCTCCACGGCCACAGCTTCCGCGTGCGCCTCGTCGTGCGCGGCCCGGTCGATCCGCACACCGGCTGGCTGATGGACTTCGCCGACCTCAAGGCCGCGTGGGCGCCGCTCGACGCGCGCCTCGACCACCGCTACCTCAACGAGATCCCGGGGCTCGAGAACCCCACCTCCGAGGTCCTCGCGCGCTGGATCTGGCGCGAGCTCGCGCCGACGCTGCCGTACCTCCACGCCGTCGAGGTGCGCGAGACGTGCACGTCCGGGTGCGTCTACCGCGGCGACTGATGCCGCGCCGGCGCGCATCGCGCTGGTCTCGTGTCCGGTCGGCGTCGCTGAACCGCTCGAACTGCGAGAAGAAGGGCAGGAACGGCAGTCAACTGCAGAACAGCAGCGTACGATGGGCGCTCGGCGTGC
>ERZ1066121.701-NODE-701-length-28847-cov-7.935329_pt1 | contig 28847 bp, 23 predicted proteins | sample MGYA00382768_ERZ1066121 | MGnify/ENA primary metagenome ERZ1066121 (study PRJEB33369, sample SAMEA5778351) | biofilm metagenome | biome: Industrial cooling water; feature: Water cooling tower basin; material: Biofilm | place: United Arab Emirates | collected...
AGCGCGAGCAGGCGATGCACTTGGAGGGGTCGAAATCGAAATAGGGGTTGGAGGTATCGGCCTGAAGCCCGAGGTGATTGGCGCCCTCGTAGCCGTAGCGCACATCGCGCAGGCCCACCTCGGCCGCGGCATCCTGCAATTCGCAGTCGTTATTGGCGCTGCATGTCAGGCAATCGAGCGGGTGGTCGGAGATGTAGAGCTCCATCACCCCCTTGCGCAGCTTCTGGAGCCGCGGGGTCTGGGTGCGGACCACCATGCCCTGGGCAACCGGGGTGGTGCAGGACGCAGGCGTCCCGCGCGCACCTTCGATCTCGACAAGGCACAGGCGGCACGAGCCGAAGGCGGCGAGATTGTCGCTCGCGCACAGCTTGGGGATGCTACCCCCGGCGAGCGCGGCGGCGCGCATCACGCTCGTCCCCCGGGGCACCGTGACCGAGCGCCCGTCGATGCTGAGCGTCACCTTGGTCTCGCTGACGACCTCGGGCGTGCCGAGGTCTTCCTGCCGCTCATACCGCATCTGTCGTTCCCTCGGCCTTGATGTCGCCATCGAACACCAGCATCGTATCATGCCTTGCCAGCGCAATCAGGTGCAATCCGGCCTGCCGGGCGCGTTCGACGGCAAGAGTGGTCGGCGCCGAGATTGCCACCAGCGCCGGACAGCGGGCGCGCACCGACTTCTCGACGAGTTCGTAGCTGCACCGCGCCGTGACCACGACGAAGCCCTGCGCCGGATCGATGGCTTGCCGGGCCAGGGCGCCGAACAGCTTGTCGAGGGCGTTGTGCCGCCCGACATCCTCGCGCAGGCACAGGATTGCGCCCCCGCGCTCGCAGAAGGCGGCGGCGTGCATCGCGCCGGTGCGCAGCCCTTCGGTCTGATGCCGGTCAAGCGCGAGCAAGGCGCGCTCGATGGCTTCGGGCACGGGCGGCGGCGTCGGCAGCAGCGGCACGAGCGGGCGCATGACGTCTTCCAGACTTTCGAGCCCGCACAGCCCGCAGCTCCCCTCGCTGACGCGCATCCGCACGCGTTCGTGCAGCGGCTCCGCCCGCTCGGGCGCGAGGGTGAGCCGCAGAATTATCCCGTGTTCGACCTCAGCAACCATCACCTCGGCCAGCTCCGAAGGCGCAGCAATGAAATCCTCCGACAAGGCAAAGCCGGTGGCGAAGTCCTCAAGATCGTTTGCCGAAGCCATCATCACCGCATAGGCTATCCCATTCACTTCGATCGCAACCGGCACTTCCTCGGCCAGCGGACGCTGAATCGGGCGGTCGAGGGTGCCGTCATAGGATCGCTCCCGGGCCGCTGCGGCAGGGGCGGCGCGGATCACGCGAAGTCCTCCGGCCAGTGCTTGAGCGCACTCAGCACCGGATAGGGCGTGAACCCGCCGAGCGCGCAGAGCGAACCGAACTTCATCGTCTCGCACAGGTCCTCGAGGAGGGTGATGTCGCTTTCGCGGGTCGATCCGCGCTTGGCCGCATTGTGCATCTGGGCAAGCGTCTCGACCGGATCGGCGGGGCGCCCGCCCTTGCGGATGCGGTCGATGAGCTCCACCCCGCGCACCGCGCCGATGCGGCAGGGGGTGCACTTGCCGCAGCTTTCCGCCGCGCAGAATTCCATGGCGAACCGCGCGAGGCGTCCCATGTCGGCGGTGTCGTCGAACACCACCACCCCGCCATGCCCGATCAGCGCGTCGGCCGAGGTGTAGCTCTCGTAGTCGAAGACGATGTCGAACCGGTCCGGGTGGATATAGGCCCCGAGCGGCCCGCCCACCTGCACCGCCTTGACCGGGCGGCCGCTGGCCGTGCCGCCGCCGATATCGTAGACGAGCTCGCGCAGGCTGACGCCGAACGCCGTCTCGTAGAGGCCGCCGTGCCTGATGTTACCGGCGAGCTGGATCGGCATCGTCCCGCGGGAACGGCCGACGCCCAATGCGCCATACGCAGCACTCCCCCCTTCCAAGAGAATGTGGGGGACGGCGGCCAGAGTCAGGACGTTGTTGACGACGGTGGGGCAGCCGAACAGCCCTTCGATGGCAGGCAGCGGCGGTTTGGCGCGCACCTCGCCGCGCTTGCCCTCAAGACTGTTGAGCAGCGATGTTTCCTCGCCGCACACATAAGCCCCAGCGCCGACCCGGACCTCGATATCGAAGGGTGCGATAATCGGCGAGCACAGGGCAATCGCGGCGCGCAGCTTGGCAATCGCATGCGGGTATTCGCTGCGCACGTAGATGAAGCCCTTGCCCGCGCCCACCGCAAGGCCGGCAATCGCCATCCCCTCGATCAAGGCGAAGGGATCGCCCTCCATCACCATCCGGTCGGCGAAAGTGCCGCTGTCGCCTTCGTCGGCGTTGCAGACGATGTATTTGCGCGTGCCCGGTGCCTCGGCGACGGTTCGCCACTTGATCCCGGCCGGAAAGCCCGCCCCGCCCCGGCCGCGCAAGCCGGAGTCGATCACCTCATCGATGATCTGACCCTGCGGCAGAAGCCGCGCCCGCTCGAGCCCCGCCCAGCCCCCGCTGGCGCGATAATCGTCCTGGCTGAGCGGCCGCGTCTTCCCGGCGCGGGCGAAGGTCAGGCGCTGCTGCCGCGCGATGAAGGGGTGATCGGCAATCCGCCCGATGGCCTTGGGACTGCGGTCGTCGAGCACCGCCCCGACATCGCCCGGCTCCAGCGGCCCCCAGCCCCTGCCGTCGATCTCGACCAGCGGCTCCAGCCAGTGCATGCCCCAGCTCGAGACTCGTTCGACGGTGCAGCCCGCCGCTTCGAAGGCCGCCGCGACAGCGTCAGCCCCGCAGGCCAGCGCGGCAGCATCGTCAGAGATGCGCACCACGGTCAGTGGGCAAGCACCAGCGCGACCAGCGCAGCCTCGTCGAGCCGGGCGTGCACCGTGTCGCCCACCCGCGCGCTCGGCCCGGCGCTGCAGAGGCCAAGGCAATAGACCGTGCCGAGCCTTACCCGCTCGCCCGCAGCCGCAACGGCAGCTGGCATCATCGCCTCGATGCCGCGTGCCTGACACGCCTCTGCCCGGCAGATGTCGACGCGCGGGCGCGGGTCGGCGCGCGAGGTGAAATCGTGGTAAAAGCTCACCACCCCATGGACCTCGGCGCGGCTGAGGTTCAGCGCCTCTGCCACAATCCTTTCGGCCTCGGCGTCAATGCAGCCGAATTCCGCCTGGATTGCGTGAAGGATCGGCAGCAGCGGGCCTTCCTGCCCCATGTGCCTTGCCACGATTGCATTTACAGCGGCCTCTCCCATGCTTCTGCATGCAATGCCGGGGCCGTGCCGGTCAAATCGATAATCATGACGATCAATAGACAGCGTCTATGAGGATTGGGCTTTGAGGGCTCGCAATGCGGCCATGGCCATGGGTCCCATCGGCTCTCTGCTAGGTACAACCAACCCCACCCGTCGCTCTGGTGCAGGATCGGAAAGCCTCCTTAAGACGCTCCAGTCCGACCCTGCAACCAGATCCGCGTAGGCGTCGGGAATGATTGTGACATACTTTCCGGCGCGAACGATTGCGAGCAGTGCGACATAGCTGTCGGCTATCACGACAGAGCTCACAGCAAGCCCCCGAGCGGCAAACTCTCTGTCGAGAATGCGGCGAAATTGCATGCCCTGATGGAGCAGGCACATGGGATGAGTGGCGATGTCCACCCAGTTCACCTCGCTCATCGCGTCGAACGCGCCGCCCCGCCTGGCCAGCAGCAGATAGCTTTCGGAATGGAGTGGCAAGCTGAGTGTCGACGAAAGAGGCTCGTGATCGAGGTAGGTCACCCCGGCATCGAAGCTGTTGGCGACCAGCCCGCGGTCGATGTCGCGAGACGTGGCTGAATGAATTGCGAGCGTCAAACCGGGGTTTTGCTTCAAAAGGGTGGAGCAAAAAGGTCCGATCAACGGCAAGGCTGCCGGAATCGCGGCGAGCCTGAACTCGCCTTGCAACGGTGCAGTCAACGTGTCGGCGGCTTGGACAAGGCCGCGCAAGCTGCCAAGGATCTGCTGTGCCCAGGGCAGGATCAGTTCGCCATGCTTGGTCAAGCTGATGAAGCGCCGATCGCGCTCGACCAGGCGTTTACCCAAACCCTGCTCCAACGCGCGCAGCCCCGCAGACAGCGTCGGTTGTGAAACCGCGCAATGTGCGGCAGCTTCACCAAAATGTTTTTTGTCAGCGATAGCAACGAAATAGCGAAGATACTGGATTTGCACGGCGCCCCTCCGCCTTGTTCATCGGGCCAGCATTTGCGTCATGTTTTCAACCAGACCACAGCCAGGGCGTCTGACAACCTAGCGTCCTTCAAGGCCCTTTGCAGACGTCCGGTTCTCTAAAACACGCATGCAGCCAATCGCAGAGCTTCGAAACCGATTTATCGTTGCACATCGGATATTGCCCAGTGGACGCTTCCGGAGGTCAAGAAGGCGCGCGCTGGGCAAGGATCCACGACTGCCTCACAGGACGCGATCTGATACCGGGAATGGCTGCCGTGCGCCAGCTAGGCGGTGATGCCCGCAGTCTGACGAAGATTCATCTTCAACAACTTGCCAGTGGCGTTGCGCGGAAGCGCGTTGAGAAAGATGACGGACTTAGGGACCTTGTATGCAGCAAGGCTTTTGCGACAGGCGCCAAGCACTTGTTCCGCCGTAGGGCCGGCATCGGGGATGCGCACAACGAAGGCCATCAGTGCCTCGCCCCATTCGGGATCGGAGCGCCCGACCACGGCACACTCAGCCACACCATGCAAAGCTTCGATCACGTCCTCGATCTCGCGCGGATACACATTCATGCCGCCCGTGATGATCATGTCCTTCTTGCGGTCCGTGATGGTGATGTACCCGGCGTCGTCGCGGATGCCGATGTCGCCGACTGTGACCCAGCCGTCGATCAGGGTGGCCTCGGTCTCGTCCGCGCGGTTTAGGTAACCGTTGAAGGCGTAAGGACCACGGCAAAACAGCTCGCCCGGCTCGCCCGGTGCGGAAATCGACCCATCCTCGCGGCGCAATTCGATCTCGATGCAAGAAAACGCCCGGCCGACACTGCGCGGCCGTTGCAACAGTTCGTGCGGCCTCATGTTGGTGACGATACCGGCCTCGGTCGAACCATAGGTTTCATGCAGGAGGCCTTCGCCAAAGTAGGCCACGGCCGCTTGCTTGAGGGACCGAGGCAGGGCTGCCGCGTTCGAAATGATGGTGCGCAGCGCGTGCCGCCCTCGGTACTGTTCGAGCAGATCCGGATCGGCTGAAAACAGCCGGTGAAGATGAGTCGGCACAACGAAGATGCCCGTCGGACGAAGGCGATCGAGCGCGTCGAGCAGATGGGCAGGGTTCGCCGAATGAGCCAGCGTGCAGCGCCCGCCGTTGTAGATCGGTGCGAGCGCGAAGGCGAGCCCCGCCCCGTGGCACATCGGTGCCAGGGCGAGAAAGTGGTCGTCCCGCCCGAAGCACATGTATTCCGATGCCATCGCCCCGAACATCAGGCAGCGGCTGCGGTGGGGCAGCAGCACGCCTTTCGGCCGTCCGGTGGTGCCGGAGGTGTAGGCGATGGCGAAGGTGGCGGTTTCGTCGGTGGTGAAGGCAGGCATTGCCACGTCGGTGACAGCGATCGCGGCCTCGTAGGCCGGTCCGAGCCGGATCGTCGGGGGGGCGTTGCGGGGGAGTTCGGTGGTTTCGGCGGCGATCGCCAGGCGCGGGCGGCAATCGTCGAAGATCAGCGCCAGTTCGTCAGGAGAAAGCAGGGGATTGAGCGTCGCCACGATAATTCCGTGTTCGCTGAGCCCGGCCACAATCTCTGGGTATTCCATGCAGTTGGGCGTCACCAGCGCGACGACATCGCCTTGCCTGAGCCCGTATGCGGCGGCCATGCGGCCCACGCCGTCCATGCGCTCGACCAACCTTGCATAGGTCACGCTTGCGCCAGATGTGTCGTCGAGGGCGACCTTGTCTGGCGCGCCGCTGGCCGCGCAGCGAATGCCCCGTCCGATGGTCAGACCCGTAAATCCGGACGCTGTCATTCCATCACCCCGCCATCCGCTGCGCCAGCGAGGGGAACACGGCAAGGGCGTTGTCGCGCATCACCCGCGCAAAACTCTCCTCGCGCAGGCCGAAGGCTTCGACCTCAGCCCGTCCCCGGCGCGGGTCGATCACCGGCCAGTCGGTGCCGAACAGCACCTTGTGGCTGCCGTAGGAGTTCATGTAATGCACCAGCGATGCGGGCAGATGACGCGGCGCGTATGCGTCTATCCCTATGAAAACATTGGCGTGCTTCCACGCCATCGCGATCATCTCGTCAGCCCAAGGCGTGCCGACATGGATGCCGATCAGCTTCAACTCGGGGAAGTCGATCGCGATCCGGTCAAGCAGGATCGGCCGGGCAACCGAAGGCAGGCGCACGTCCTTTTGATAGATGAGGTTCTGCCCGACCTGCATCATGATCGGAATGTCGAGCTCGCAGCATTTGGCGTAGATCGGATACCATTGCGGCGCATCGGGCGGCAGCGAGAACCAGTGCGGATAGGAATGGGCGCCGACGAAGCCGAGCTCCTTCACCGCGAATTCCAGATCGCGCAGCTGCGCCATGCCGCGCGTGGGATCGACTCCGGCAAGGCCCGAAAAGCGGGTGGGGTGCGCAGCGACGTAATCGGCGATCTGGCTGTAGGGCACCTCGAACGAACCCTTGCGCAGCGGATCGCCCGCGCGCACCGCGATCAGCAGCGCGTGATCGACGCAGGCTTCGTCCATCATCGCAAGGTGTGCTTCGATCGAAAGGCCGCCCCGGATCGCCGGCGGCATCCGCACCTGCTCCATGAAGTTCGCATCATATCCGGTTTGCCCCTTGCTCACCTCCTGCGGCGTGAAGGGGTTCATCACGATGTCGATTGCGCCGAGGCTCATGGGTGCAGTTCTCGCGTTCAGCCGGTGGTTTCGGGGATCAGCGCCACTTCGAAGCGGCCGATGTCGATCCGCAGGGGAATGGCATCGCTTTGATATCGTTCACTCATCCAGAATTCTTCCGCGGCACGGCGGCTGGGCCAGCGGCTGATGGCGAAGATCGCCTCGGCCCAGTTGCCCGACAGCACCTCCACCGATCCACCAAGGTCGAAGACGGTGTAAAAGGCCCCCAGATCGAACATCATCGGCAGCAGAATGTCGCGGTACTGGCCCATCCGGTCCTGATCCCGGCCCGTGCCTTCGATCAGCATCAGCACCGGCGCGTCTTCGGGGACGGGAGCGACGTTGGCGCGCGTCGGGATGGCCGGGTCGGGAAAGCCTTCTGCGGGCACGGCCCCGGTCAGCAGCGTCAGCGGCACGCCGGGCTGCGACAGCAGGTCGAGCGGCATCGCCGCATGGGCGGTGCGGGCGGCGTCCTTGTCGGCGAAGGGAAGGATCAGGGTATGCGCCGCCACGCTGCCGGGTTCCAGCACCGCGACTTCGTGCAGGCGGGCGCTTCCCGCGATCGGATGGATTTGCGCCACAGCCTCGCGGAATTCACGGAAGCGGATGTCCGGCGCGTTCGATCGGATGATGAGGAATGCGCCCGCCGGATCAACCATGGACGAACTCCGCCAGCAGGGCGTTGAACCGCTCGGGCTGTTCGTGGAACGGGGAATGCCCGGCGTCCGCGAAGGTCTCAAGCCGGGCCCCGGGCACCTGCGCTGCGATCCATTGGCCCAGCTCGCTGGGGATCGGCACGTTGTTCGTCCGGCCATAGATCAGCAGGGTCGGCAGGTCGATGGATGCCAGATCGGCGCGGTAATCGGCGGCGATCATGTCCTCGACATAGGCGATGGCGGCAGCCGTCGGGGTCAACCACGCCTGCGCCTGCATGCGGGCCATTTCCGCTGCGTCCGGCATGGTCCCGAACGCGCCGGACAGGAACCCGGTGAGCGGTTCGCGGCTGTGCCGGCACGCTTCGACGAAGCCGCTCGCGGCCTCGGCGGGGAAATTGCCGAAGGTGGGATGCTCCCACCCCGGCGTGTTGGTCAATCTGACCTGCGCCTCGATGATCGCCAGCTTGCGCAGCCGGTGATTGCCGTGGTGACGCCGGTATTCGAGCATCACCATCGCGCCGAAGGCGACGCCTGCCAGCGTGCAGTCCTGAAGGTCCAGCGCGTCCAGCACGTCCTTCAGATCATCCGCGCACTGCCTTATGGAGTGCGGGCCGAGCGGCTTGCCGGACTGCCCGTGGCTGCGATGGTCGATCGCGATCACGCGGCAGGTCTCGGCCAGTGCACCGAGGTTGCGGGTCCAGAACCCGTCCGCCGTCAGCATCAACCCGTGCAGCAGCACCAGCACCGGCCCGCTGCCATGGTCGGAATAGTAGATCGGCGTGCCGTCGGCTGCCGTTACATAGGCCATGTGCGCCTCGCCGGTTCAGAAATTGAAGCCCAGCGTCACGCCATAGGTGGCAGGCGGCGCGACGAAGCCTTGCGGGACGACCAGATTGGGCAGCACGCCGGATTCGAACAGGTTGGAGAAATACTCCTTGTCGAAGATGTTGCGCCCCCAGACCTGGACATTCCAGTTGCCCTCGGCCGAACTGATCCCCGCGCTGGCATTGAACAGGCTGTAGCCCGGCTGCGCGATATTGGGCCGGTTGAACACCGAGAAGAACTGATCCCCGGTGAACTGCCATTCGCCCCGGATGAAGCCGTCGAGGGTGTCGCCCAGCGCCGTTTCGTAGGTCGCCGCCACGAACGCGGTCAGATCCGGCGCGCGCGGCAGCTCGTTGCCCGCCAGGTTGCCGGTGACGAAAGTGCCGCCCTCGCCATCGGAGAACGTGCAATTGGCCGGGTCGGGTGCCAGGGCCGGGTTGCGCGTGTCGGTGGTGCAGAACTCGTCGAAGCGGGTGTTGAGATAGGCGACATTGCCTTCCAGCCGCAGGCCGGGCGCAGGGATCACGACGAATTCGCTCTCGATCCCCCAGATGGTCGATGACCCGGCATTGCTGGTCAGGGTTGCAAGGTTGGTCACCTGGCTGAGCTGCTGATCGGTGTAATCATAGAGGAAGCCTGTGAGATTGAACCGGATGCGGTCATTGAGGAATTGCGACTTCATCCCGGCTTCATAGGCCCAGACCTTCTCCGCATCGAACGCGTTCAGTGGATTGTCGAGCAGCGAAAAGCCCCCGGACTTGAACCCGCGTGTTGCCGATACGTAGAAATTGAGGTCGTCGCGCGGCTGATATTCGATCACGAAGCGCGGCGTCAGCGCGTCGAAGCTGAGGGTTTGGGCGTAGTCGAGATCAAGTCCGAGCAACGGAAACAGATAATTCAGCGTGGCGTCCTTGGTTTCGTCGGCGTAGCGGATGCCCGCTGTCACCGTGAACTCGCCGAAGGTGTATGATCCCTCGGCGAACACCCCGAAGGCCTCGGTTTCGTTCGTGCCGATATAGGCTATGGTGGAATTGCCGAAGGCCGGCCCGAGCGGGATGGCGTAAAGACCCTCAGACTCCTCCGTCAGATAGGTGGCGCCGACGATCCACCGGAACGGGCCGTCTCCGCTGGAGGCGATCTGCAGATCCTGGCTGATCTGTTCGGATTCGTCGCGCTGGAAGTACACCACGAGAAAGTCCGACAGGCCATCGCCGTCGTTGATCCAGTCGAATTCGATGTCGCGCCACGCCGTGACCGAGGTGATGGTAAAGCCGTCGCCTTCATAGGTGAGGCGGCCGGTAATGCCGTGCTGGTCCTGGCGGTTGGCCTGTCCGACCTCCAGATCGGGAAGGCCCGGCGTCGCCGTCTCGTAGCCTTGGCTGATCGTCCTCAGCCCCCGCGGAAAGACCGAGGTGGGCGACTGCCACGGCAAGGTGTCGTCGGTATACCAGAAGGCCGGCGGGTTTGAATCGTCGCGATAGATATCGCCGATCAGTTCGAGCTTCAGCCGCTCGCCCAGATCAACGTCGAGCCGGGCGCGGACGGCCCACAGGTCCTTGGTGTCGAGCTCGTCCAGCCCGCGTGCTTCGACGCCGGGGAAGATGTTGGTCGTAAAGCCGTCGCGCTTGGAAACCAGGCCTGCGACCCGCGCGCGGATGCCATCGGTGATCGGCCCTGATACCGCCGCTTCGGCGCGCACCGTGTTGTAGTTGCCGTAAGTCAGTGCACCGCGGACCTCGAAATCCTCGCTCGGCGCGCGGGAAATGACGTTGATGACGCCGCCGGTGGCGTTGCGGCCGTAGAGCGTGCCCTGCGGACCGCGCAGCACCTCCACCCGTTCCACATCGAAGAAATCGAAGATCCCTGCCGACGACCGGGCGATGTAGGCCCCGTCGACATAAGTGGCGACACCCGGATCGCCGCCGACGGTGAAGTTTTCCGTGCCGATGCCGCGGATCACGACCTTGCCCACGACGTCGCGCTGGATGACGAGGCCCGGTACGGTCGCGGCGAGGGCTTCGGTGTCGAAGATGCTGGACCGTGCCAGATCGTCGCCCGTGACGGCGCTGATCGCCAGGGGCGTATCCTGGATCGAATCGCTGCGGCGTTCGGCGGTGACGATGATTTCCTTGACGCCGTAGCTGTCCTGCCCCGCGGCTTCCGGCGCATCCTGCGCCAGTGCGACGGCGGGCATGGCAGTGGCGGCCAGCAAAACTGCGATGACCTGTTGTGATCGGTTCATTGTGTTTCCCCCTCAGCTTTCGATGGTTGCCACTGGTGCCCCGACCGGCAAGGTCTGCCCCACTTCGGCGATCGGCGTGATGGTTCCAGCGAATGGACTTTCGACTTCGAGCGTGGTTTTCTCGGTTTCGATGGCGTAGATCGGCTGACCGATGCTGACGGTGTCGCCGGCCGCGACGAACCACTCGACAATCGTGCCGTTCTGCATCGAAACCGCGCCCTTGGGCACCTTGAGCGTCATCCGCGCCATGTCAGCGATACCCCAGCAGCGTTTGTGCGCGCGCCACCACACCCGCCGCGTCGGGGAAGTAGGCCGCCTCCAGATTCTGGGCGAACGGGATCGAGGTATAGGGCGCACCATACCGCCCGACGGGTGCCTTGAGCTGGCCGAACAGGTCATGTTGCAGCCGCGCCGCCAGCTCCGCTCCGAACCCGCCGAATTCCACCGCGGGATGCACGATCAGCACCCGTCCGGTTTTCTGCGCCGATACCCTGACAGTCTTGTAATCGAGCGGCACGATGGTGCGCAGGTCGATGATCTCGACGCTGTGCCCGGCGTCGGCCAACTGGGCCGCGGCCCCGTGCACTTCCTGCATGCCCCAGCTGTAGGACACCAAGGTGATGTCGTCGCCAGCCTGACGCACGGCGGCCTTTCCGAGCGGAACGGTGTAATGGCCTTCCGGCACGTCGCCCGGAACGAAAAAGCAGCGCATCGCCTCGATCTGGATGCAGGGATCGGGATCGTCGATGCAGGCCAGCAGCAGCCCCTTTGCGTCATGGGCGTTGGACGGCGCGACGATCTTCAAGCCCGGGGTGTGCGCGAACCAGGCCTCCAGCGACTGCGAATGCTGCGCGCCGAAGCTGCCGACATTGCCTGCGGTCAGCGACCGGATGGTGAGGGGGACGGTGGTGCGCCCGCCCGACATGTATCTGAGCTTTGCCGCGTGGTTGGCGATCTGATCCATGGCGACCATGGCGAAATCGTTGACCATGATCTCCGCCACAGGCTTCATCCCGCGCATGGATGCCCCGATTGCAGCCCCGACAATCGCCTGTTCGGAAATCGGCGTGGGGCGCACCCGATCAAGGCCGAAGCGGCTGGAAAGACCGATGGTCGCCTTGACGATGCCGCCAGCGGGATCGTGGATGTCCTCGCCCAGCAGGAACACGGACTGATCGCGTTCCAGCGCGATTGCCATGGCTTCGTTGACCGCCATGCCGAATGTCATCTTGCGCAGCGCACCCAGCGCGGCGATTTCGGCGGCTGGCGATTGCGGCTGGCTGTAGGGGATATGCGCGCTGTCGGCGAAGACATCGCTCTGCAATTCGGACAGCGGCGGAGGATCGCTGGCGATGGCGAATTGCTGCGCGTCATCCACCTCGGCCCTGGCTTCGGCTTCGATCGCCGCCAGCTGCGCATCGGTCGCCAGGCCCTCTTCGATCAGGCGCTGGCGCACGGTGACGACCGGTGCGTTGTCCTTGGCCCGCGACAGGCTGGCCTGGTCCATATGATCGGTGTCGGACCCGAATGCATGCCCCTGCAAGCGGGGCGCGATGCATTCGAGCAGGGTCGGCCCTTCGCCCGCGCGCGCTCTTGCGATGGCCCGGCCGGCCGCTGCGTGGATCGACGCGGGATCGGTGCCATCGCAGCTTTCGCCCGCCATGCCGTAACCGGATGCCCGGGACGCAATGCTCTCCGACGCGGTGCTGTCGGCAAAGCTGGTGTATTCGGCGTAAAGGTTGTTCTGGCACACGAACACCACCGGCAGCTTCCACACGGCGGCGAGGTTGAGCGCCTCGTGCACGGCCCCGATATTGGCCGCGCCGTCGCCGAAACTGCACACCGTGATCCGGCCCGTTCCCTGCATCGCCTCCGCCAGTGCAAGACCCGCAGCAATCGGCGCTCCCGCGCCGACGATGCCGGTGGTCACCATCAGGCCGCTGTCGGGCGCGGTGAGGTGCATCGGGCCGCCCTTGCCTTTGCACGTCCCGGTCACCTTGCCATACATCTCGGCCATGATTTCGCGCATCGGCGTGCCCTTGGCGACGATGTCGTGAATGACCCGGTAGGTCGTGACGGCAAGATCATCGGGCTGCAGCAGCGCCATGATGGTGGCTGGAATAGCCTCCTGCCCGCCTGCCGGATAATACTGGAATTGCAGGTCACCCGCCGCGAGACCCTGCTGGATGCGCTGATCGCACTGCGCGATGCGGAACATCGTGCGATAGATCGCCACCGCGGTATCGGCACCCAGACTGGCAAGCTTCAGCATGCATTTCCTCCCCGTCTTTAAGGCTCGTGCATGTCGTTTGACTTGTCAACGATATCTAGATATTCGACATAAGTTCTATATTTATGGATTTAACGATGGCCTCCGTCAGTCAGTCGGTTTCGCGATGCATCGCCCTTTTTTCGCTTTTCGCCGAGCGCAAGTCAGGGCTTACGGGTGCAGAAATTGCAGAACATCTGGATGCACCACGCTCAAGTGTGGCAGCGTTGCTCAAGGAGCTGTCAGAGCTGTCCATGATCAGCCTGAACCGCCGGACGCTGACGTACCTGCCAACCTTGAAGTTCGCTCAGCTCGGCACGTGGCTGGTCGATCCCGCGCACTTCCCCCCGACGCTTTCGGAGATCATGGAGGAGCTTCAGCGCGAGAGCGGCGAGACAGTCACGGCCTCGTGGCCGATCGATCATGAGATGGAAATCATCAGGGTCGTCAAAAGCCGCAACCCGATCTCGTTCGTGGCGGAAATCGGCCAAAGGCTGCCATTGTGGTATTCATCCGTGGGTCTTGCCTATCTTGCATCGCTTTCGAACCAGCAGGTCCAGGCGCGGTGGGAGAAGGATCGACGCACCCTGGCCAAGGTGCCGGATCTGGAATCCGTCATCGATGCGGCGAGCCATGTTCGCGCGGGTAACCCGGCAGTCGTGCATGGCGGCGTCTTTGCCGAGGCTTCAGCCATCGCCAAGGTCGTTGGATATGAACTCGACGGGCGGCCGCTGGTTGTTTCCGTCGCAGGGCCCGAAGGCCGGATGCGCACCAATCAGCAGCGTTTGACGGGCCTCATCTCCAGCGCATTCGGCAGCCGAAGCGGTTCGGACTGAGCTGGTCCGGCAAGGGGCGAGCAAGCGCGGCCCCCGCATTGGTGCGCCTCACCATTTCGCCTGTGCGGCCGCCTCCGGGGGGCCCCACAGCACAAGCCGTGGCGATCGAATGGCTGTCGGTTACTGCGGCCACGCCCTCGGGCGTCACCGGCCCGCCATTCGGTCTGCTCTGCGCCGCCGCCGCATCCACACGCTGCAACGGCAGCACGAGCCGGAACAGCGTCGGATCCGTCCCGGCAAGATCGAGCGAACCCCCATGCGCCCGCGCGATCTGGCGCGCCAGCGACAGACCGATGCCAGATCCGCCCGGCTTGGTCGTGTGGAAAGGCCGGAAGATCTGTGCAGCGAGGGCGGGGGCGACGCCCGGGCCCGTGTCGCGGATTTCGAACGCCAGCGCCGCCCCCTGCGATCTGCACGTCAACCACACCCTCTGGTCGGCGCGCCCTTCCACGGCGTCGGCCGCGTTCACGAGCAGCGCCCATAGCGCCTGGTAAAGCTGGTCGCGGTCGAGCGGCCAAAACAGGGCCTCGTCGGCCTCGGCGCTGAAGGCGATGCCTGGCCAACGGCGCGTGAAACCGGTGCCGAGGTCGCGCACGATCTGCACGGCGTCGCAGTCGTGCAGCTCGGGCGCGGGCAAGCGGGCGAGCTGGCGGTAGGCTTCCGCGAACCGCTGGAGGCTCTCGGCGCGGCGCGCGAGGGGGCCGAGGATCTCCTCGAGCAGCCCCGCATCGACTGTGCCGCCGTGCACCGCGCTCTGCGCACTTTCTGCCAGCGAGACGATCGGCGCGAGGCCGTTGAGAAGTTCGTGGCCGAGGATCTCGATCAGCTCGGCGCTTGCGCGGGCCTCGGCGAGGCTGCTCTCGCTCTCGACGTCGAGCAGCGCGGCGAGCGCGAAAGGCGCCGCGCCGCCGGCAGCGTCGACGCGGTCGATCCGCCAGCGCCGCCCCTCGTGCACCAGCAGGCGCGCCTGCGGATCGGCGAGCGCCGATGGCAGCGGGAGGATGCGGGTGTCGGTGCCGAACAGCCGCCGCGCCGCACCATTGACAGCCCGCGCGCTCCCCTCCTCGATCGCCACCAGCGGCGTCGGCACGGCATCGAGCAGCAGGCGGTGCATGACGGCGCGGGCCTCTTCCTCGATCTCGCCATCGCCCGCAGCCGGACCTGCGCGGGCGGCGACCGGCTGCGGCAGGCGGCCGGCCTGCATCCACAGTGCGCCCGCCAGCCACGCGGCGCACAGCAGCGTCGCGGCGAGCGAGCCCCACATTCCCGCTGTCCAGGCCAGCGTTGCGGCGACCCCGCAGGCCGCCATGCCGACCCCCAGCATCAGCGCGCGCCGCGAGCGGCTAGAGCCCATGGCGTTCCATCCGCCGGTAGAGCGCCGCCCGGCTGAGGCCCAGTGCGCGGGCCGCGTGGCTGATATTGTGCCCGTGCTCGCGCAGGGCGCTCTCGATCATCGCCTTCTCGGTTCGCTCGAGGTCATAGGCCCGCTTGCCGGGCTCGGCGGCCGTCGCTGCTGTGGTCGGCGAGGAGGGGCGGGCGGCGCAGAGCAGGGCGGCGTCGATGGCCTCGCCATCGGTCAGCAGCAGTGCCCGCTCCATTGCCAGCGCGAGACCGCGAACCTCGTCGGTCCAGACTGCAGAGCGGATCGCCGCGACCGCAGCCGCGCCGAGGACGGGTTCGGCGCGGCCGAAACGCTCGGCGGCGCGGCGCAGGAAGTGGCGTGCGAGGAGCACCGGGTCCTCGCCGCGCGCGGCGAGCGGGGGCATGGCGATCTCGACCACCGCGATCCGGCGCATGAGCGCGGGCATGACCGGGCCCGTGGAATCGCAAATGGTGATGGTGCGCGCGCTGTCGGGGAGGGCGGCGAGAAGCTGCTCCTGCTCGACCTCGCCGAGCCGGTCGGGATGTCGCAGGATAACGCTGCCGCTTGCGCCGGCGAGCTGGTCCCAGGCTGCCCGGTCGCGCAGGTCGATGCGCAGCGGGCGTTCGCGGGCATGGGCGGAGGCCGCGTGGATGGCTAGCCCGGCGAGAGTCCGCCCGCTCCCCGAAGGCCCGGTAATCGCAACGCCCGCCGCCGTTGGCCCGACGCGGCGGACCAGGTCCCGCAGGGCGATCATCGGCGCGGATTCGCCGAGCAGCCGCGGCACGGGTTCGCGCTCGGCCTCAGGCGGGGAGCCAGAGGGTCGGGCCGCGCTGGCCGGACGGCGCGCGATCGCCGCCTCGACCTTGGCGATGAGGTCGGCGTTGCTCCAGGGCTTCACGGCGAAGTCGCGGGCGCCGGACTGCATCGCGGCCACCGCCGTGCGGATGCCGCCATGCGCGGTCAGCACCACCACGCAGGCCGCAGGATCGTCGGCCATGATCCGGGCAAGGCAGGCAAGGCCCTCGCTCCCGTCGGAGCGGCCCTGGCTGAAGTTGAGGTCGAGGATCACCGCGTCGAAACGCCGCCGGGCCAGCAGCGAGTGGGCCTCCTCGGCCCCTGCGGCCCCGTGCAGCCTGTGTCCGGCAATCCGGAAGGCGATCTCGATTGCCCGCGCGACGTCAGGATTGTCATCGACCAGCAGGATCTCGCGCGGTTGCTGGCTTGACGCCGCCTGCGACTGTCCAATTCCGGACACTCTGTCCGGCAGCGGACAGTCCTTGTTGTCGCCCTTATCGGAAAGTCTTTTCATCATAGTGGGTTAGGTGTTCGACGCAGCTTGAGGAATAATGCCCGCATGATGAACGAAGCTGACGTCGAGGCAAATCCTTCTTCGCCTGTCCCGAGTGGCGAAGCGATGGACCGTGCGGTCACGCGGCATCGCCCGCCATGGCGGCGATACCCCGGGCTGCTCGCCGCGCTCGCCATCCTCGGCCTCGCCCTCGCCGCCTGGCGCATCCTCCCCGAGAGCGGATCGACCGATGTCGATGCCGCCACCATCGCGATCCGCCCGGTGGAGCTTGCCGCCTTCGACGATTACCTGCCGGTGCGCGCCGCCGTCGCCCCGGCGGTGACGACCCTCGTCGGGGTGATGAGCGGCGGGCAGGTCGAGGAACTGCTGGTCCGCGACGGCGAGATGGTCAGCGCAGGCCAGCCCCTCGCCCGGCTCGCCAACCCTGAACTGCGCCTTCAGGTCATCACCCAGGAGGCGCAGATCGCCAGCCAGTTGGGCGCGGTGGCGGGCGAGAACCTCAGCATCGCGCGCAGCCGCGCGGACCGCCGCGCCCAGCTCTCCCGGGCGGAATACGAGCTCGTTCAGGCAAAGCGCGAGCACGACATCCGCAAGCAGTTGCACGAGCGCGGGTTCATCTCCGACGCCGGGATGCAACGCTATGCTGCCGACGTCGAGTTCCACCGCAAGCGGGTCGCCGAGCTAGAGACCGGGCTGAAGGCGGAAGCGCGCTTCACCGCCAGCCAGGGCGCAATGCTCGAGACGACCCGAGGCCGATTGCAGAACACGCTAGGCGCGCTGCGATCCAGCCTCGACGGCCTCACGGTCCGCGCGCCGACCAGCGGGCGGCTCACCAATTTCACCTTGCAGCCGGGGCAGGCCCTCGCACCCGGCGATCCGGCCGGGCAGGTCGACAGCGAGGGGCGCTGGAAGCTGGTCTCCGATGTCGACGAATTCTACCTTGGCCGGCTCAGTCCGGGGCAGGAGGCGCGGACCGCCGATGGCACGCGGCTGACGGTGGAGCGGGTCCTCCCCACCGTCAGCAGCGGTCGTTTCCGCGTCGAGCTCGCCTTCAGCGAAGGCGCCGGACAGCGGCTCAACCGCGGCCAGACCCTCGATGCGCGCATCACGCTGGGAGCGGCCCGGCAGGCGCTGGTGGCGCCGGTCGGCGGCTGGCTGAGCGGGAGCGGCAACAGCGCCTTCGTGGTTGACCGGGACGGCCGGCACGCCCGCCGCCGCGCGATCCGCATCGGGCGACGCAATCCCCGGCAGGTCGAGATTCTCGACGGTCTCGCCGCCGGCGAGCGCATCATCACCACCGATCTGTCGCAAGTCAAAGGCGACACCGTCAACATCCGCTGAGAGCGAGGAAAGCAAGGCTCATGATCGAACTGCGTGACATCGAACGCCGCTACATCTCCGACGAGGTCGAGACGACCGCGCTTGCCGGCATCAACCTCGACATCGCCGAGGGGGAGTTCGTGGCGATCATGGGTCCTTCGGGCTGCGGCAAGTCGACCCTGCTCAACACGCTGGGCACGATCGACCGCCCGACCGCGGGACGATATCTCTTCAACGGCCGCGACCTTGCGCAGCTGCCCGAAAGGGAGCTGGCCCGGTTCCGCGCCGATGCGCTCGGTTTCGTGTTCCAGAGCTTCAACCTAATCGACGAGCTGACGATCGAGGAGAACGTCGCCCTGGGGCTTGCCTATCGCAAGGATGGAGGCCCCCGAAAGGAGCGGGTGGCGGCGGCGATGGACCGGGTCGGCATCGCCCACCGCGCCCGGCACTTCCCTCACCAGCTGTCGGGCGGACAGCAGCAGCGTGCCGCAATTGCCCGCGCCATCGTCGGGGACCCGAAGTTGATCCTCGCCGACGAGCCGACCGGCAATCTCGACACGCTGAACGGCGAGCAGGTGATGAACATTCTCATGACCCTGAACGAGGCGGGCGCGACCATCGTGATGGTGACGCACTCGCCAAGCCATGCCGACATCGCCAAGCGCCGCATCGACATGCTCGACGGCCGGATCGTCGCCTCGGCGGCGATGGCGCTCTAGGCGCGAGGAGACCGCTCGTGGCCCCGATTGCCCTTCTGTCGCACTACCGCGCCTTCACCCGCGACATGCTGCACAACCTGCTCAACATCGGCGGGCTGGCGCTGGGCATCGCGACCGCCATCCTGCTCGGGCTCTACGTCCGTTTCGAGACCAGCTACGAGACCTGGCTGCCCGATCACGAGAAGACCTATCTCGTCCAGACCGTCTGGAGCATCCCGCAGAGCCCGGTCAACGGCGCCTATCACTACACGATGGGCGGCCTGCTCGAACAGCTCAGGGAGGACTTCCCCGGACTGCGCGGCACGCGCATCCGCGGCGGCGAGGACGGCGGCGTGGTGATCGTCGACGGGACCGCCGAAAAGGCTGACGTGGCGCAGGTCGACCCGCAGTTCCTCGAGGTTCTTCAGCTGGAACTGGTGAGCGGGCGGGACGCCCTCGGCGATCCATCGGCAATGATGATCAGCCAGAGCGCGGCGCGGCGCTTTTTCGGCGCGGACGATCCGATCGGCCAGCGCCTCACCGTCGCCATGGACGAGGCCAGGGCCTACGAGGTCGCGGGCGTGTTCCGCGACCCTCCGGCGAACAGCGCGCTTCGGCTCGGCATCCTCATCCCCATGCCCCGCGCCGTGCCCGAACCGAGCTGGCTGCGGTGGGGCAGCACGAGCCTCCAGACCTTCCTGCGCTTCGAGACCCCGCAGGAGGCGCGCGCCTTCGAGGAGCAGCTCGGAGCCTTCGTCGATCGGCGGGGCACGATCTTCGGGGACCGGCCTTCCGAGGTGCAGCAGCTGAGGCTCTTGCCCATCGCCGACTGGCATCTCGAGCCCGAGGGGCCGGCGAGCGCCAGCCGCAGCCTCACGGTCAAGGCGCTCGGGCTCGTCGGCCTCCTGACCCTCGCCATCGCGATGGTGAACTACGTCAATCTCGCCACCGCCCGGGCGGTGATGCGCGCGCGCGAGGTGGCGATGCGCAAGGTGCTCGGCGCGGACCGGCCGGCCCTGGTCCGGCAGTATCTGGGCGAGGCGGTAATGACGGTCGCCATCGCCGCCCTGCTGGCGCTGGTGCTGGCCGAAATCGGCCTGCCGCTGGTCAATGCCGCGGGCGGGCTGAGCCTCGACCTGCCCTATGCCGTGGTCGTGCCGGTGCTGGCGGGCATGGTGCTGGTGATCGGCCTCCTCGCCGGCTTCTATCCGGCGCTGCTGCTGTCGCGCTACCAGCCCTCGCAGGTGCTCGCCTCGGCGCGCTCGCCGGGCGGCGGGCGGGCCGGGGCGCGGGTGCGCGAGCTGCTGGTGATCGGCCAATTCGGGCTCGCCATCGCCTTCATGATCGGCGCCGCGGTGCTGTTCGCCCAGACCCGGCACATGCGCGAGGCCGATCCCGGGTTCGCGCGCGAGGGCCTCATCGCGGTGCTCTCGCTGCGCGACAGCCTCGTCGAGCCCGCCCAGCGCCGCGCCTTCGCCGAGGCGGCGCGCGCCCTGCCCCAGGTCTCGCACGTCGCGCTCGGCAATACCGGCGTAGGCGGCAGCGGTTCGACCAATGCGCAGAACGTGCCCCTGCCGGGCGTCCCCGGCGAGGGGCCCTCGCTCAACTGGGAGATCGTGGGCCCGCAATTCTTCGAGACTTACGGCGCAAGGCTGATCGCGGGACGGGTCTTCGATGCCGCCCGCGAAGCCGACGAATACAGCGGCCGCCCCGGAGGCGCGCCGGTCAACATCGTCATCAACGCGCCCGCTGTTGGCACGCTCGGCTTTGCCAGTGCCGAGGAAGCGATCGGCAAGACCGTCGGCGGGGACCGGCCGCGCACCATCATCGGGGTGATCGACCCGCTGCGCTTCCTCTCCCCGCGCGAGGCGGTCCCCCCGACCTACTACATTTTCACGCGCGAACCCGAGACGACCTCCAGCGTCATGGCAAGCGTGCGCTTCCGCGGCGACCCGGAGGCGACGCTGTCTGACCTCGAGGCGACATGGCAGCGCACCGTGCCGCAGTTCCCCTTCGACGCACAGACCGCCCAGCACAGGCTCCAGCGGTTCAATGACGAGGACGAGCGCGCGATGCGCCTGTTCACCATCGGCGCGTGCCTTGCCGTCGTCATCGGCTGCGTGGGCCTGTGGGGCCTCGCCTCGTTCAACACCGCCCGCCGGGTGCGCGAGATCGGCATCAGGAAGACGCTCGGCGCCTCCACCGCCGATGTCATACGGGTGCTGGTCGGACAATTCCTGCGGCCCGTGCTGCTTGCGAACCTCGTCGCCTGGCCCCTCGCCTGGCTGGCGATGGACCGCTGGCTCGGCGGCTTTGCCGACCGCATCGCGCTCTCGCCGCTGTTCTTCCTCGGAGCGGGGCTGCTCGCGGCATTGATCGCGGTGGGGACAGTCTGGGGACAGTCGCTGCGGGCCGCGCGAGCCGATCCGGGCTGGGCGCTGCGCCACGACTGACCCCCTGCCCGACCGACATTGCAAGGACGCCTGCCGATGAACGCCCTGCTTGCCCTCAGCCGCTCCTTGAGCCGCCATCCGCGCTTTGCGCTTATCAACCTTGCAGGCCTGTCGTTCGGCATCGCGGCGTTCCTGATCCTTTCGCTGTTCGTTCGCTACGAAACCGGCTTCGACCGCCAGTTGCCGGGCTGGGAGCGAATCTGGGTGGTCGACCGGTCACTGCAATTCGGCGATGCCGCGCCTGTCAGCATCCCCTCGCGCATCGACATGCTCACGCTTCTGCGGAGCGATCACGGGAGTATCGCAGGCGCCCGCCTGCTGCCCGCCCAGGTCACGGTGCAGAACCGGCGCCAGGCGGTCAAGGAAGAGGTCGGCCTTGCCGATCCGGAATATTTTGATCTCTTCCCCCTGCCCGCACTCGGCTGCGACCCGAAGAGCGCGCTCGCCGCGCCCGAAGGTGCCGTCATCACGCAGAGCGCGGCGCGGCGGCACTTGCGGCCCGGCAATCCGATCGGTCAGGTCCTGACGCTCACCATCGGCAGCGAGACACGCGTGGCGCGCGTCGCCTGCGTCATCGCCGATCAGCCGGTCGCCATGACGCACCGGCCGCACATCTTCCTGCGGCTGGGCGCCATCCGGGAGCCCTGGTTCGAGGGGGCATCGGGGCTCGTCACCTTTCTGAGCCTCGCCGACGCGCGGGCTGCGGGTGAGATCGGGACCGCGCTTGCGACCTTCAACGACCGGCACCCCGACCCCTCGTTCCAGGGGCCGAAGGAGTTCATCAAGGTCACCGAGAGGATCGTGCCGCTGGCGGAGCAGCACCTTGCCGACCCGCGCGACCGGGTGGTGGTGACGACCCTCGGCATCCTCGGGCTGGTGTCGCTGGGGCTTGCCATAATCAACTACGTGAACCTTGCCACGGGGCGATCGGACCTGCGAGCGCGCGAGGTGGCGCTGCGCAAGGTCGCCGGGGCGCCGCGCAGCGCGCTGATCCGGCAGTTCCTCGGAGAATCGCTCGCAGGAGCAGTGCTGGCGGGGATCGGCGGCCTTGCCCTGGCGGAGCTGGCGCTGCCCTTCGTCAATGCCGCGGGCGGCCTTTCGCTCGACATCGCCTATGCCGGGGCGGGCGGGATCCTCCCCGTCCTGGCGCTCGCCGTGCTGGCGACGGGGCTTGCGGCAGGCATCTACCCGGCCTTCGTCCTGTCGCGCTTCCAGCCGGCGGCCGTGCTCAGCTCCACCCAATCCCCCGGGGCGGGCCGCGGCGGAGCGGGGCTGCGCACCGCGCTCGTCGTGCTCCAGTTCGGCGCCGCCACCACGCTCCTCATCTGCACCTTCGTGCTCTTCGCGCAGGCCCGCCATCTCGAGACCGCCGACCTCGGCTTCGCGCGCGACGGGCTCATCGTCGTCACGTCCTACGGCGACCCCAACCTCGACCCCGCCCAGCGCGAGGCGCTGCGCCGCGCCATCGCGGCGGTGCCGGGCGTCACCGGTATCGCGACCTCGGGCATCATCCCCACCGGCGGGTCCTTCGCAATCCGCAAGTCCGACCGCGACGGCCTGCCGGTCGAGATCGACCTTCTCGAGGGCACGCTCGGCCCCGACTTCCTCGAGGTTTACGAGGCCCGCCTCCTCGCCGGGCGGTTCTTCGACCCGGCACGCTTCGCGGCCGACCTCACCGACCGCGACAGCGAGTCCGGCGTCGGCAAAGGGGAGACGCCGCCCTCGAACATCATCATCAACCGCAGCGCGGCCGATGCGCTCGGCTTCGCCGATCCGCAGGCGGCGGTCGGGCGAACCATCGCCGGCGACGGGACGCTGGGGGCGATGACGATCGTCGGCGTCATCGAGAACCTTGCCTTCGGCGACCCGCGCGAACCGCTTGTGCCTTTCGCCTATCACCTGAGCGAGAACGGCGGGTTCGCGCCGCGCCTCTCGGTCCGGCACACAGGCGATCCGCAGACCGCGCTCTCCCGCATCGAGGCAGCCTGGCAGCGAACGGCCGCCGCCGTGCCCTTCGAGGGGCAATCGGCCAATCTCATGCTGTTCCGGGCCTATTACGAGAGCGACCTGCAGCGTTCGCGGCTGTTCGCGCTCGGCGCGGGGCTGGCGGTGGCGGTCGGGGCACTGGGGCTCTATGGCCTTGCCGCCTTCAACACCGCCCGCCGGGTGCGCGAGATCGGCATCAGGAAGTCGCTCGGCGCCTCCTCGGCGGCGATAGCGCGGCTGCTCGTGGGCCAGTTCCTGCGCCCGGTGCTGCTTGGCAACCTGCTTGCCTGGCCGCTCGCCTGGCTGGCGATGCGCGAGTGGCTGGGGGGCTTCGCCGAGCGGATCGCGCTCAGCCCGGGATACTTCCTCGCCGCCAGCCTGCTGTCGCTGGCAATCGCGGTGCTGACCGTGCTCACCCAGTCGCTGCGGGCGAGCCGCACGACCCCGGCGGCGGCGCTGCGCCATGTCTAGGCGCGCGCTCCCCGCCTGCCTGCTCCTCGTCGAGGCGCAGGCAGGCGGGCGGATCACCGTCACGCTCGATGCCGGGATGGACCAGGGTGCCCGGGACACGCGTGCCGAGCGCGAGTGCGATGCTCAGCCAGCACTGGGCTTGAACGCGAAGAACTCGAGGACGTTGCCGTCAGGATCGGTCATGCGGAAGAACCTGAAAGGCCCCTCGCTCACGATGCCGGGCGCCTCGATGCTGCCGGGCGCAACCGATGATGCATGCGCAAAGGCCTGTTCGATATCGGCGACCATGATGTAGGGCCGGACGCTTCCGGCTCGTGGCTCATGGGCGGCATAGGCCTGGCGCGAGACGATGCCGAACAAGCCGCCTGCCATATTGAAACCGATCAATGCCGGAGTGCGCACCTCGGGCGACGTTTCCAGAAGCGCCTCATAGAAGCGCGCGGACCGTTCGGCATCGTCCGCAAGGACGTAGAGGCCAAACCGATCAACGGAGATCGACTGCGCCATCGCTGGGGTGGCTTGCGTGATCGGCGCTCCAGCAACCAAGGTTGCAATCAAGGCTTGCCGCAGTTTCATGAATTCATCCCTCCTTCTTGAAGTGTGACCTCATGTGCCACGGCTCTGCTGTCAGCATGCTGACAGCATGCTACCACTATGCATGTCAGCCGATAGAGGAGTGCCCGGTGCGGCGTGCGGAGCGGTTGTTCGAAATCCTGCAGATCCTGCGACGGGTGCGTGCGCCCGTCACAGCCGAGACCATTGCCAGTGAACTGGAGGTGTCGAAGAGATCGGTTTATCGTGACATAGCTGCCCTGCTGGCGTTGCGGGTGCCGATCAGGGGCGAGGCAGGCGTCGGATATGTCCTTGAGCAGGGGTTCGATCTTCCGCCGCTGATGCTAACCCCTGACGAACTCGATGCAGCTATTCTCGGGGCGCACTGGGTGCTGACGCGCGGCGAACCGGAGATGGCCCTTGCTGCGCGCAACCTCATCGCCAAGCTCGAGGCCGTCGTGCCGGAAGATCTGCGTGGTCAGATCGCGGTTCCGACCACTTCGGTGGCCCCCGTCCCGCCATCTGCCGACTTGATCAGCAGTGCTGCTTTGCGGCGCGCGATCCGTGAACGGCGCAAGGTCCATATCGTCTACCGCGATTCTTCGGAGAGGAGCAGCGAGCGGACAATCTGGCCCGTCATGCTGGGCTACCGCGACGCCGGTAGAATTCTGGCCGCCTGGTGCGAACTGCGCGGTGACTTCCGCTTCTTCCGAACCGACCGGATGCTGGCGATGGATGTTCTGGAGCAGGTCATTCCCGAACGCGCTCAGGTTCTGCGCGGCAGATGGCGCGACGCCATGGACAAGGAGCGCGAGAGATATGTCCGTGCCGACGAGCACAGACGCCTTGACATTAATTCTACATAGGTAGAATTATTATCGCATGACGCGCACACGCTCCTTCTCTCCTGCCGCCAAGCAGGTGCTGGCCGCCCTGCTGGATAGATCCGGATCATGGTCCCATGGCTATGATCTGGCCAAGATCACGGGGGTCCGATCGGGCACGCTCTACCCCTTGCTGATCCGCCTGGAAGAGAGAGGCCTGCTCGAGACCGAATGGCAGCCGCCCGCCGATCCCGGCCGCCCGCCACGCCACATTTACAAGCTGACGGCAGCTGGGATCGAGGTTGCCCGCGCCAACCCGGTCGACCCGGTGGGCGCGGATCGCTCGTCGCTGCGGGAGGTGCGCACATGAGCCGCAGGGCTTTGCGTAAACTGTCTGACGCGATGCTTGTCCGAATGGTCGGGCTAGCCCCCGCTTACATGCGGAACTGGGCTGAGGCTGTTCGCGCCGAGGCAGCGGCGATTGCCGACGATGGCGAGGCGCTACGCTTTGCCGCCGGGGCAGGTTCCGGTCTGGCGCTCACCTTCATCAAGGCGCGGTTGAACGATGCTCTTGGCCTTGCGAGCGGCCGCATCGGGCCGCGCCGCCTTGCCGCTCTGGCCACCACTGCGGCCGTGATGATCGGGGTTATTCATCTCCACCTTGCCGGCGCCTCGCCATCGATGATCCTCGTGAACATCGCCTCGCTTGGTGTCGGTCTGGCACTGCTGGGCGCGGCGGGGGCTTGGCGGGGCCTTCCCGACCATGGTCGCTCTATCGCTGCGATCATCATGGCCGGATTGCTGGTGCTGACAAGCCTGTTCGGGGTCTCGTCCCATGGCGTTGTGCGGTGGGTCGCAGCCGGGCCGCTGCTGGTGCAATCGAGCCTGATCCTGCTGCCAGCCCTGTTGATGATGTTTGCGCGCAAGGCCACGGCTGCTTGCACGGCGGCGCTGGTCATCGCAGCCGGGGCGATGGCCATGCAACCCGACCGGGCGATGGCAGGCGCGATGGTCGCAGGGATCGCCATGCTCTGGCTGCTGCACCGCAGCCGGAACGTGACCATCGTGCTCGCGGCGAGCGCGTCGGGCTTTGTGGCCACGCTGGTGCAGGCCGACAACCTCCCCCCGGTGCGCTTTACCGAGGGCGTGTTCACCGAGACCTGGCAGGTGCACCCGCTGCTCGGCATCGCTGTGGCGAGCGCAGGAGCGTTGCTGTTGCTGCCCGCTGCGGCCTTCGGCACCGGGGACAGGGATTGCGCGCGGCAATGCGCGGTGTTCGGCGCAGTCTGGCTTGCGATCATCCTGGCTGCTTTGATCGGCAATTATCCGACGCCGCTGGTGGGATATGGCGGCAGCGCGATCATCGGATACCTGCTCAGCGCCTGCATGCTGCCGCCAAGGCAGCCGGCCCGTGATCGGCTGCCTCCCGCTGCAAAACCGCCCGTGCCGCCGCAGCCCGATATCCTTGCCCGCCTGTTCCCGAAGCAAACGCCATGCGGCTGACCCTGCGCCATCCCCGCCGTGCGATCACCCTGGGTGTGGTCGCCATCCTGTTGGCTTGCGGCTCTTGGGGCTGGCGCACGCTGACGACACCGCAGGGCGCGCAGACCGTAGCCTTCACCCCCGCGTCGGAGGAATGCGCCAGCGACGGGCCGATGAAGTGCTGCATCTATCGTGCGCTAGCGATGCGGTCCTCGTCATACGGCTTGGCACTGCCGACAACTCCAACCTGGTTTGACGACCGACCAACGCGCGCGGGCTGGCAATCGGGCTGCGGCGGCGCGCGATGCGCAGGCTAGGCCCGGGTGTGCAGCCTGCGGCGGTGCCGGAGGTGACGCAGTGACGCGCTCCCCGGGCTATCGCCCTTACGAGCCGCAATTGCAGCCTGCTGCATGGGCGGACGACATCTGGACTGTCGACGGCCCCGAAGTTTCCTATCGGCTTTGGGGCCTGACCCTGCCCTGCCCGACCCGGATGACGATCATCCGCCTGTCCGATGGGGCGCTGTGGGTGCATTCCCCGGTCGCCTGCACGCCCGGTCTGGTGGCCGCGGTCGAGGCAATGGGACCAGTCAGTGCGATCATCGCGCCCAACCTGTTCCACTACACCCACCTCGCCGATTGGGCCCGCGCCTTTCCGCAGGCGAGGATCTTCGGTCTGCCGGGTCTTGCCGCAAAGGTGCCCGGCATCGCCTTTTCCGCGCTGGATCAGCCACCGACTGCGCGCTGGGCTGGGTCGATCGACAGCCATGTGGTGGCGCTCGGCGACTTTGCCGAAGCCGTTTTCCTCCACCGCGCCTCGCGCACGCTGATCGTCACCGACCTTGTGCAGAACTTTGAAGCCGATCGGATCAGAAATCCGCTGGTCAGGACGGTCATGAGGCTCGGCGGCGCCACCGGACCCAATGGGCGGCCTTCCATCGAGATCAGGCTTGCCGCCCTTGCCCACCGCAACGCCCTGCGCGAGGGCGTGGAGCAGATGCTGGCGTGGGAGCCGTCCGGCATCATCCTGTCGCACGGTGCCTGCTATCGCACCGACGCAGCGGCCGAGATCGCGAAGGCATTCGGCGCGGCAGGCTCTGAACCGAAGGCCTAGCGAACGGACGCTCCCGATGGCTCCTCGCGGGCCGATATCAACCGCCGATCAGGCATCTGCGGACAACGCCATTTCAGGTCCGCTGCCCCCGACCGGCAACTGACTTTGGTCCCCCCGGATGTTGCCAATGGCAGTATCGTTCGGTTGGATGGGAAGGGGGGGGTAACCCTGTGCGTGCCCTTCCGTTCCGACCTGAAATTCGCCGGGCCACTTGGCCGGGCGAATTGCACCTTGATGTCGTCCTTGCTGCTACTTGCAACTTCGAAGCGGGGAGAAGCGGCCAGAGAGAGGCGGATGGCGGAGCAGGAGGGATTCGAACCCTCGATACGCTTTTGACGTATACACACTTTCCAGGCGTGCGCCTTCGACCACTCGGCCACTGCTCCGCGCGCCACTTGGGGCGAGTGGGGGCCGATAGCGGCGAACGTGCGGGCGCGCAAGGCGGGGCGGTTTGGGCGAATCGCGGAATCGTGGTAAAAGAGTCGCGTGGCCAGCGCTGCGCGGATCCGGCATTCCCTGCGAACGCTGCCTCGAAAGCCCCTTTCCGCGTGCTTGGGCGTGCGGAAAGGGGTTTTTGCTTGGGCGCCTCGTGTGTCACAACCGGCAGCATGAGAACCGCACTCCTTGCCGCAGCGACGGCGCTCGCCCTCACCTTGCCCCTCGCCGCGCAGGAAGAGGAGCCCAAGGGCGCACCTGCCCCCAACGACATCGTCGCCACTGCGGCTGCATCGGACTGGGTGACGATCCCGGCGGACGACCTGCTGGTGATGACCCTCGCCCCCGATGCAGAAGGCAAGGCGCGGCAGGTGGTGATCCAGCTCATGCCCGCCCCCTTCAGCGAGGGCTGGGTGCACAACATCCGGCTGTTTGCCCGCGCGAAGTGGTACGACGGCATCTCGGTCAACCGGGTGCAGGACAATTATGTCACCCAGTGGGGCGATCCCAATTACGACAACCCCGAGGCGACGGGGAAGCCGAAGCCCTTGCCAGAAGGGCTGAAGGTGATGGGGGAGGCGGAGTATGTCACGCCTTACGTATATGACGAACCCTATACGCTCGAAGTGCCAATACCGGGCGAGACACAAAAAAAAGAGACGCAGATTGCTGTAAGGCGTTCGCCGACGTCAGTGCGTTTCCTTAGCTATTACAATCCATTCAAAGGAGATAGTTACACCAATAGTGTCGGACACAGTTCACAGGGATGGCCCGTCGGCCGCGAAGCGGAAAGCATGTGGCCCGTCCACTGCTACGGCATGGTCGGCGTCGGTCGGAACATGTCGCCCGACACCGGCTCGGGCGCCGAGCTTTACACCGTGATCGGGCACGCGCCCCGCCATCTCGATCGCAATATTGCGCTGGTGGGCCGGGTGATCGAGGGGATGCAGCACCTCTCCAGCCTGCCGCGCGGGGCGGGCGCGCTGGGGTTCTACACCACCGAGGAAAGCGCCAAGCGCACGCCGATCCTGTCGGTGCGCGTGGCGAGTGATCTGGCTCCAGCTGAACAACCAGCTTTCGAATACCTCTCGACCGAAAGCGCCACCTTCGCGACCTATGCCGAGGCCATCG
>ERZ1066121.702-NODE-702-length-28774-cov-13.758348_pt1 | contig 28774 bp, 20 predicted proteins | sample MGYA00382768_ERZ1066121 | MGnify/ENA primary metagenome ERZ1066121 (study PRJEB33369, sample SAMEA5778351) | biofilm metagenome | biome: Industrial cooling water; feature: Water cooling tower basin; material: Biofilm | place: United Arab Emirates | collected...
CTAGCAGCAGGGACATATTCAACTTTCCCTGTTTTCTCAAACTTCTTCCGTGCAGCTTGCCCAATTTGTATTTTCTCTTGCACAGCCTTCTCACCACCATATACAGTATTCAAAATCGCTGTATCATGAATCCAAGGCGCCACTGTTACAAGTGACTTAATGCGAGAATCTTCTGCTGCTGCAACCGTCATATAACCAGCACTCGCGCAAATACCTAACCCAGCAATTTTATTCGAGTCAACCGCATCAACTGTCTGTAAAAAGCTAACTGCATTTTTGATATCTTTAATTTTCTCAGTTGGAGACTCAAAATTGCGAAGCTTACCACCGCTTTCTCCAAAAGTGCGAAAATCAAAAGCAAACGCTGCAAATCCTTGTTCAGCAAGCTTTTGAGCATAAGTAGCTGGCATTTGCTCCTTGATTGTCATCCAGGCGCCTGTCACTATTACAGTAGGTAACTTATCACCTGGTTTATAGTTAGCAGGTAAATACAAGTTACCAACTAGTCTTTCCCCCTCACTTTGGAACGTCACGCGGTTAATACCAGGTTTGTAGGTATTGGCTGCAATTACAATATTTGACTGTTGTACTTGTGGCATTACGTTGGAAAGGTTGGAAGCTTGAGAAATGGCGGCGCCACCGAATAAAATTAGTGAGAGTGTACAAGCCTTGATAGCGCAGTTAGCAAGTTTCATAATGATTTCTCCGTGTTGGTTTGTTTCGTTAAATCCAATTTAGAGAATCTGCACTTCAAAACCATACCCCATTCTTGCGCGGTTATATCAAAATCTTGCTCTCTGTGTACTCTGTGTCTCTGTGGTGAAAGTTTTCTATGCCCCAAAACTTATAATATTAACCAGAAGTAGTATATTTTTTACCACAGAGGCGCAGAGTACACAGAGGGATGAACCACAAAGGACACAAAGAAAGAATTGAGGAGTTGCGACTAGGAAGTACTAGTTGTTATTTTGTTGTAAATTTGAGGCGCCTGGGTTGGCGCCAACACGAACTACAACTTTCTGGTTTTGTTGAGCGCGCTGTAGTGTGAGCGTTAATTCTTCACCTATCTGAGATTTTGCAACCTCGGCTGTTATGTCATTAGCTTCAGTAACAGCTTTACCATTAAGCGCCACAATAATATCACCTACTTGGATACCCCGCCAATTCAGCAGGAGAATTTTGTACTACTTTTCCTACTAATACACCTTTATCTACCGAGAGGTCAAAATTTTGATTGTTTTTAAGCTGCTCACGTAGCTCTGGTGTCACAGTAACAATTTGCACTCCTAAATAAGGACGGTCTACTTGCTGTTGGGTTATGTTTTCATTTGGTGTAGGAGTGGGGGAAACTGCCCCCCAACCGCTCTCCTACCAGGGAAGGGGGTTAGGGGGTAAGGTTCATGAAACTATCAAAAAGCTATTTTTTACTAACAGCTATAATGATGACAGCTTCCATAATTAGGATGAATTGGTTGAACAGGAGCAGGCGCCGGATTAGAAGTTGGTGTAGTGTTATTTTGATATATGTATTCATAACTTGGCGCCTGTTGAGAACTACCTCCACCACCACCGTTAGTTAAAAATGTTGCAAGTAAGCCTAACATAAACAAATTTGCTTCTGCTTGCCTTTGTCTGAGTGCCTGCTGCTGCTTAATATAAGCTCGTTTTTGTTCTGGAGATAAACTCTCAAAATACTGTCTTCTTCTTTCTGCTTCCTGAAGTTGCCTTTCGGTAGCTGCTCTACGAGCTGCCGCAAGTTCTTCTCGCCTTCTTTTCCTCTTTTCCTTCAGTGCTTGAAGTTGCAGCTGCCTTTGTTCATACTGCTGTTGCCGTATCTCACGCCTTCTGTTGTTTTCTATTATTTGCTGTTCTCGTTTCTGTCGTCGTATATTACGCCTGTTAATGATATCTCTTGTTTTATCTACATCATTAATAATTCTTGTAGCATCTTTAAAGAACTCTGCAACTAGAACGTTTTTGGAATTTCCTTGATAATCTAATTTTTGGTTTGATAGTGTATTCTGTTGTTTAGATGCAGCTAGAACAGGATTAATACTTGTGATGACTATCAGTGTAAGTGCAAGTTGTGCAAGTCTTTTACTCATGGCTATAAGTTAAATGAACTAAATAAACTTCATCTAACGTATATACGCCGCACACTCTACACGTGCTGCAACTAAGAGAAAAATTTTTGAGTGAGGTTTTACACTTGCCCTACTAGAATAGCAACTACACCAAGCACTGAGTGACTGAAGATAATAGAATATAAGTTACGATACGAAGCGTAATTCATACCCCAAAGTACACCAATAATAAATGTGAACAGCAGCGTGGGGACATCTTGATAGATGAGATGAACAAAGCTGTAGAGTAATGAGGAAAGTAAAATCATAAGCCAAGGCGCCAGTTTAGCTCTAGAAAAAACGGCGAATAAAAAGCCGCGATACAAAAACTCTTGCAAAGGAGAGGAGACGGTAACAAAGAACAGGTAAAAACCTAATTTATATGTAGAGTTGTCGATGCGTGCCCCTTGCATCATATAATTAATAAGCATCAATAATACAGATGCTAATGTTGGTAAAGCGATTACTTTGAAGGAAATTCCTAGATGCTGTCTAGTAAATCCCAGTTCTATAAGAGAGAATTTATATAGTCGAGTAATTGCCAAAATAGCAATAGCAGCTAAGATGAGAATATAAAATCGCCATGAAAAAGGTATTATTTTGAAATGAAGTAATAAAACAGGCAAAATGTATCCTAAGCTTATAATTAGGATAAGCTTTTGTCTTTCTTGGTTGATTTGCAAAATTCCCATAATTTACTCATTTTCTACACGAAGGTCAATAAAACGAACCAGCAGGAAAAATAAAGAAATAAAGAATATAGTACTAGAGAACCATGAAGTGAGGGGTTCGGTACTGCTCATTCCAAACAATTGGTCAATTAGAGAGGCGCCGAAAAAGCTACTTAGCAATGTAAAAATTAAAGTACCTAATAATAAGCATAATAAAATCGGCTGATATTTTTTACTGGCGCCTCTATATATACTGCTAACAGTTACCAAAAACAGTATAGAAATAATAGAGTAGGCAAGAATATTGATTCCAGCAAAAGTGCCTCTAAATTCAGGCGAAAATAATAGACTTTTAGTATGCTCTATAGCGTAACGTTGAAAGGGTACCCATAATAATATACCAAATTCACAAATGATAAGATATGTCAAGTACTTATTTTTGTTAAAAATAGAATCTGGCACGAACAAAATAGTTGAAACCAAGGTCAAAATCTGCACACCACAACTAGCAATTGCCACAAAGCTGAGAGCGTAAAACCACCGACTAATCGAAAAAGCTTTAATATTTGGATGCCAAACGTCATAAGATGTAGCAATACGCAAAAGTCCTTGTAAACCCTTAATATTATTAGATTTATAAATACGCTTTATCGCTAACTCTAAATCGGATTTTTTGAGCGTTAAATTTCCGTTAGAATCGAAAGCATCACGAGTATTAAAAATTTCTTCAGGAATACTTAAAATCTCAGCATTGGTAGTGTTCCACTTTACATAAAGCTCTGGAAGTTGCTGTGCGTTAATAGCTGTTTTTGCATGAGATTGAAACTCCATCAACATCATACGATTACCATTTAGTTCAAACAATAATGCCAACGATGTCAGAATAATAGTTAAGAGTGTTAAAAATACGAATGGACGTGTTTTAACACGAATCATGCAATGCGCTCGATAAGATGCAAATATAGATATCCAGAGAAATAACGAAGGATAGACTACAAGGTGAGGGTAAAGTTGAGCATAAAACGCTAAAGTGTCCCAACTTTGAAATTCGGTCAGTATCCCTATAGGTAGGCAAAGCATTACAGCGATGGCAATAAGTCCTAGTATTATTTCCCATCGTGAAGATAATCTCCTTTCAGAAAATAAACGATTCCATGTAAGTTCACGAGCCAAAGGATTGGCAACAATTACAGGTAGCCAACTTTTTCCGGGTTCAAATTTCTGTTGTAACTGCTGTCTTGCTGCATTCATTGATGCAAATAAAGACTTATCTTTAACAAAAGCTGCAAGAAAATGCTTCAATAATTCTCTGGCGACAGAAGATTCTACCATCTCTCGCATTACAATACAGTAGGGTAGCGATAACTCTGTTAACTGGTTAGCTAGTCCCAAACCATCGCAAGAATTAAAAATAGCTAGTTGCAACTTTTTCTGAATGGCGCCTGCAAGCAAATCTTTCAATTCTGTTATTTCAATAATTCCTAGGGCGCTATCCGTTGCGTTAATTTGAATACGTCCAATTCGCCCGTTAGCATCGCTTTCGCTGTGTCCGGCAAAAAAGAAAATGTGCCAGCTTTGAGGGTCTTTTAATTTTTGTTCTAATTCTTGGCGTGTGGGTTGTCTAAGAATGTGTGGTTCTCCACCATATTTTTTTAAACTTTTAATAAAGTCTTCTTCTTGTGCAAAACCAAGCTTTTCATCACCAAATACTACAAGTATGCGCGCGGTTGCTCTTAGTTGTGGTGTTTGCTTTTGAGTTAGGCGCCGGAAGTTTGTAGCACTAATGGCAACTTCTACACCTCTACTAGTATATGCTGCCAAAGTATCCCACTCTTGCCAAGGAAGTCCCCGTAATTGTCGGTCTTCTGTTTGTACAATAATCTGAACTTCATCTTTTTGTGTAATTTTCTCCCTAAACCTTTCTAAAACCAAATTAACACGAAAATCTGGGCGCCCGTTCTCATCTATCCAACCATCTCTTCCTAACCATTTATTTAATTCATCTTTTAAGGAATTTGCCAGTTCGGTTAGGTTGACTCCTCCCGAAAAAGACTTGTCACGATTTTTTGCAACTTTACGATTACCTTGAAGACCAATATAATATTGCCATTCTTTGAACTTATCTTCAAGAGCTTTTGGTAAAGGATAAAGAAACGAAACAATTTCTTCTAATTGTCCTTCTTCATCAAAAATAGCTAAGGTGACAGGCAAAACTTCCGAATGGTTGATTTTTACTCGTCCACCAATTTTAAAGGAAATTTTTAATGCCATCACAACTCCTTCCTAGGCAACAAAGTACTCTCGAATAAAGTTTTGTCCTATCCGCAACTCTACCCAGAATTCTTCACCTTTTGATAGTTCCAGAGGGATAGAAATTAAATCAGCCACATCATTAACTGTTTCAGTATAAATCTCAGATTCGTCTGGTACACTTACTTGCATCCCTTTAGGTAAACTTGCACTTGCACCTTGTACAATAACTCTTACCAAAATCACTTCGTCATTTTGAGAAACCGAAAGCTGCATTTCAAATACTTGCCCTGCCAGTTCTAACTTTTTCTTACAAGTGGCAGTTTTTAAATCGCGCATTGAGGGTTGCCAATCTGCCTCATAAATGCTATTCAACCAGTTTCTTAAATAAGTAATTTTTTTATCTGCAAATTCTTGCGTCAAGTCATTTGTCTCAATTATATCGGTAAGCGAAGATGCTTCCAGTGGCGCCAAGTAATCAATTATATCATCCATAGACAGTAAATCTGTGAGTAACACTTCTGAATCTGTAGCTTTAGAATACGAAGCAGGCAGAAAACCAAGTAGTGTCGCTGTATTTTCATTTTCAATTTCTACAAATAAATAGCCTAGCTTCTCACTCAAACTATCCTGTGGTAAAACAATTGATAATTGCTCTGGCAGAATTACACAACATTCTAAATATCCCAAGCCAGACAATTCTATCTCGTTTGCTTCGCTCCAAAGACGATGAGCGGCATTCCATCTTTCTAGCTTGGCAAGATTAGTCTCGAAACCCAGCATCCGAAAATACGCATTTCCCACAAGTACTGCTAGGGTATTAAAATAAACACGAGCTTGAGCATCTTGTGTAAAGTACTGCGACGCATATGTTTCAGCTTGTTGGCGAAACGATATTGGAATTGGCAAAGAAATAGCCAGTTCTCGTAAAACATTTAGTTTATCGGTCATAGCTATCTTCTCCAAACAGCCTCTGATTTGTATCTAGCCACTGCCGCATGAAAAATTCGCATTTTCTGCACCAATGGGATGTAACGGCGCCACGGGGGGAACCAACTTCCGTAGCGATTTGTTGCCATTCCTTTCCACCAACAATTCTCAAATGAGCCAGCAATTGACAGTTTGCTGTGGGGTTATTTGCTATATGGCAACTCCTAAGAATATTATCAGGGTCATTTGTAACCCATTGCACAAACGATTCCCAAGTTTGGAGAAGTAAGGTGGCATCTACTGGAGAAATGACTTTATCCAAAGGGTCAATATCAAGCTCATCACCTTGCCATACAGGTTGTCTATAAGAGCGTTCGCGTTGAGTCGCGCGAATTTCATCTCTATACTGATTTTCAAGGCATTTATTAAACCAAGCTAAGAATGAACCTGAATTTGGATTATATTTCTCGCAAAGTGTTTTAGTTAGTTTAACCATAGTTTTATGTAAAGCTTCTTCATAAAGAGTTTGTTCATAAATATCTCCAGATGATGGTCTCCAAAGGCGCCTAGATTTCAAAATAGCTCTGAGCAAACGATTTAGAGTTTTACGATGCTGCGGGCTAGGTGCTGGATGACTACAAAGCTCTTGGATGAGTGATTGCAAGTGGAGATAATCGTCGTCCATAAACTTATGACATAGTGTGGCAGTGTTGCTAAGTATACCACGCCATGTGAATGGTTCTTACGTAGTAAGGTGGGCAGTGCCCACCCTACGATTTATACGAAAAATAATAAGCTCATGCTGCAAAAAATAAATTAAATATTTAGTTTTCGGCGCCTGAGCTTGTTGTGATAACCTGAATTAAGTTCATTTGTTCTGTACTATATGGCGATTCCACATCCAGTACAATATCAAGGAAGTAAAAGAAACCTGGCACCAGACATTTTAAAATTTCTGCCTAAAACAGTAGAAAGGTTAGTAGAACCGTTTGCAGGGACTGCGGCAATTAGTGTAGCTGCATCTTGGAACCGGATATCCCAGAATTTTTGGATAAATGATTTAAACAAACCATTAGTTGAGCTATTGGAATTAATTGTAGAGCAACCATCAACGATAGCAGGCGCCTATGAAGAAATATGGAATCAGCAGCATAATGATTCTATAGAGCATTATTATCAAGCAAGGTATAAATTTAATCAAACTAATGACCCGAAAATTCTCTTATACTTGCTAGCTCGATGTGTTAAAGGCGCCGTTAGATACAACTCTGAAAAACTATTTAATCAAAGTCCTGATAAAAGACGCAAGGGAACCCACCCAGAGAAAATGAGAAAAAATATAGAAGGTGTTTCCAAGCTACTTAAAGGTAAATGTATATTTACATGCCTTGATTATAGAGAGGTTTTGGCTGAAGTTAAAGCAAGTGACTTTGTTTATATTGACCCTCCCTACCAAGGAGTTTGCGGAGAAAGAGACTCAAGATACCTTACTGGTATAAATTTTGATGAATTCGTCTTGGCTCTTGAAAATTTGAATCTTAGACAGATACCATTTGCAGTTAGCTACGATGGCAGACGAGGAAACAAAACCTTTGGTAATGAGTTGCCTTCACATTTGAATCTCAAAAAATTTGAAATTGTTGTTGGACGCTCATCTCAAGCAACATTATTAGGCAGGGATGAAGTTACAGTAGAGTCTTTGTACTTATCTCCTTCTTTGTTTTACGATTATAGTGCCTTATCAGAAAGCTATGTTAACCAGGCGCCTAAACAACTAAATCTATTTGAAAACTATGGACAGCCAACAGCAGCTATACTGCAAACGGGTTAAATATAAACTTTGTCATGCTGAACGAAACGCAGTGCAGTGAAGCATCTTAGAGATTCTAGCCTGCGGCAAATGCTCCGCATTACGCTACGCGACTAATGACATTTCTAAACCGTTCTTAGTATACCAGATGATTTTGTACAACTTTGTCGGTCGGTTACTGCTAAAAGACCTAAAGCTGTTATTGACCATATATTACAGCATGGTTTTATCACAACTGAACAACTGAAAAATGTATATGGTTATAATCATCCCCCAAGAGCAGCTAGAGATGTACGTGAAAACGGCATTCCTCTAGATACTTTTCGTGTAACAGGAAGTGATGGTAGAAAGATAGCTGCATATAAATTTGGAGATATAAGTAAGGCTAGATTTTCTAAATTTTCGGGTAGGACAGGTTTGTCAAAAGTCCTAAAGGCTGAATTAATTAGGAGGTATGGTTGTAAATGCTTTATTTATTTAGAACAGCTTCCGGAGAGTGAATTACAAATTGACCACCGCATTCCTTTCGAGGTTGATGGAGAGCCAGAACTGTCTGCTGAAAATTTTATGTTGCTTTGTGGCTCTGTCAACCGAGCTAAATCTTGGTCAATGTGAGAATTGTGAAAATTGGAATAGTCTTAAAGACAAATCGATTTGTTTGTCATGTTACTGGGCTTACCCAGAAAATTATACACATATTGCAATGCGGCAAGTTAGAAGGATTGATATGATATGGCAAGGAGAAGATGTTGAAGTATACGAACGATTAAAACAGCAAGCTGTGAGTATGGGCAAAGATATTCCTGAATTAATTAAGGAAATTATCGAACGAGAAATTAGCCGAGACGGTTAAACAGCCTTGATTAAACGATTCATTATTATCTTAATATCAAGCAACAATTAATTTTATAGAGAGTGCAAAGCATGATTAAAGATTCTCAAGAGTATGAAATAACAAAAAACTGGGTTGCTAAGTTTGAAGAGGCAAGTCTTCAAGTTGAACACTCATCCGAGCGAAAATTAAAAGACCCAGAAGGTTGGCAGCTAATGCAAGATTCTTACAACGCTCAAAAACAAAATTTATTAAATGAAGTTGCAGAGTATGAAGCACTCTTAGCTCATGATTTGTCACAACCAGTAGAGTTTGAGCTTGAAGATATGAAATATTTATCAGATTTATTAATAAAATCGAGAATAGCACTAAAAATTACACAAAGAGAACTTGCATTTTTAAGTAACCATACTGAGGAACAAATTATTCAATTTGAAGATAAGAATTATCATAATGCGAGTTACGTAAGTTTTTTAAAAGTACAATCAGCACTAGGTTTCAAACATAAGAACGGCAAATTTATTGCTCAGTTGAATGAATTTTATCAAAAAGAATTAAATTCATTGCGTTTTCAGGAAAATTCACACATATACGTTCAAAAAGCATCGTAAATAATATCTCTCTGTGTCCTCTGTGTCCTCTGTGTCCTCTGTGTCCTCTGTGTCCTCTGTGTCCTCTGTGTCTCTGTGGTAAAAGTCAAAGTATGGTGGGCAGTGCCCACCGTACAAATGTACGAATACACTGCACAGGCGAGATGCCTATGCTACGGGCAATTTGTTATGTTTGTGAAGTTGTCTTTGGTGGGTTGGAAGGTGACGGCGCCTACATTATTCACTGTTATATTATCGCGGTCAACTACTTGGAAGGCGCCGCTATTACGCTGAAGTGAGAAACCTGTAGTGGTTTTATTGTTTCTTAATGCTAAACACATTGGATTATTGCTGTTATTAGTAGCACTGAGCGCATTGATTAGCTGGTTTTCTAAGTTATTTAATTCAGTTAATGCGGTCATTTGAGAGCTTCCGTTAGCTTGCAGGAAAATGTCATTGTTGCTGCTGTTAGTGATTGTATTACTGTTTATACTTACTTTTGCGGTTGCGGCGCCGTTTGTTTGCACGAATATTCCTTGACCTACACTGTTAGTGATTTGTGTATTATTTATATTAATGTTTTGCTGTGTGCCGTTGGCTTGGATAAATAATCCTTGACCTCCTTCACCGTTATTATCTAGTTTGGTGTCATTAATTTTACCATTTCTAAGTGTAAAGTCTTGCCGTGCGTTATCGTTTGACTGGACGAATATTCCTTGACCACGACTATTGTTTATATTGGGATTGGTAAGTGTAGCTGTTTGCTGGGTTTGAGGAGCATCTAATTTACTACTTGCTCCAATAAATATACCTTGTCCGGCACTGTTTGATACTGTTGGGTTATCTAGTTTCAACTGTTGCTGGGCGCCACCATTTGCTGCTATAAATATACCTTGTCCACCATCTCCATTACTGTCTTTAGTCGTATTAGTCACCGTAGCTTGCTTAATTTCTAGTTCTTGAGTAGAGCTATTGGCTTGGACAAAAATTCCTTGACCACTGTTATTACTTATAGTAGGTTGATTAGCTGTAACGGTTTGTTTGGCGCCATCATTCGCAGAAATAAATAAACCTTGTGAAGAGTTATCTGTTACTACTGGGCTATTTAATATAAACTTTTGCTGTCCACCGTTTGCTGCTATAAATATACCTTGACCACCATCACCGTTACTATCTTTAGCTGTATTACTAGCAGTTATTTGATTGATGGTAAATTCTTGCTGTGAGCTACCGTTTGCTTGGATAAACACACCTTGTCCTGCGTTACGGGTTGCCGTTGAGTTATCTATAGTGAAGGTTTGCTTGGCGCCAGTATTTGCTGATACAAATATACCTTGGGCAGCATTATCGCTAGCTGTGCTGTTTTCTATTTTAATATTTTGCTGGGCGGCGCCGTTTGCTGTTACAAATATACCTTGACCACCATCACCAACACTATCTTTAACCGTTGCACGCGCTTCTACTCCTGTAATATTAACAGTTTGAGTCGCGTTATTATTAGCTTGAATAAAAACACCAGTACCAGTAGTGTTGGTAATTAAATTATCTTTAAGATTAACTTGCTGCTGTGAAGTATCTGATGCTTGGGCGAAAATACCTTGTGAACGACTGTTATTAATGATGTTATTCTCAACGTTGAATGATTGCTGATTGTTTCCGAACCCTTGCAGAAAGATGCTTTGACTGCCTGTGTTTTGAATTGTGTTATTGCTAATAATATTACGTCCACCTACACCGTTGAGACTAATACCTTGTCCTTCGGGGTTAGTGATTTGGTTATTAGTAATAGTAAGATTATTAACACCCGAAGCTTGAATCGCGTTACCTGTCGCGTTAGTGATGGCAAACCCTTCAAGTGTAGTATTATTGCCCATCGTTACAGTTCCGTTAACAACGGGTAATTGCCCAGTTCCCGAATTGGGTATTTGTACTTTTCCAAGTTCGCGTGTTTCTACAAAGCGTGGAAGTGCGTTGGATAGTACCTGAACACCATCTGGAATATTAAATCCTTCAGAAGCAGAGTTGCTAAATTCTACATATATAATATCTTCGGGTTTGGCGCCACTTAAAGCAGTTTGAATATTACCCGTCGGATTTTCAATCGTTCCATCACCTGCTGCTGTACCTGGAGTAACGTAACGAAACTCTAAAGGTTTACCAGTTTGAGCATTACTTGCAGGTTCTTGAGTATTTTCGGTTTTACCAATAACCCCTATAGTTGGAATTCGCTGTACAGATTCAGCGAACCGCGTTCTAACATCATCTTTGAGAACACGACGTGAACTACCAGCAAAATCTACACTGGCATTAAATACCAATCGAGTATCAAAAATTGAGTCATGCTGTAACATCAAACCCAAACTAACGTTATCAGTGGGGTTTGCGACTAATCTTCCTCGTACTCCTAACGCACTACCCAGACTTTCTCCTGTGTAATAGTACATTCCTCCATACGCGCGCAAGTCTCCTGTACCAAAACGCGCTATTTGCGTACCTGCTTCAACGTCAAACCCAGCAAGAGCTACTTCAAACTGTCTATTTACATCTAGTAGAAAACTATTGCCTGTAAATCCTAAACTGCGAAAAGACTCAGAAATAACTTGTTTGCTATTACCTACAGGAATATAACCGTTTGCGCGTATATCCCAGTTTTTTCCTAATCGTTCTATCCCTAAACCTATTTGGTTAAATACTTTATTACCTGTATCACGAATATCATAAGCAACATAACCACCCCATACTGCATCATTTGAAGCACTAAATCTATGCCCCAGTACTACGTTACCTCCCATTGTTGCATCGGTGGATATCAACAGGCGCCCTTCTAAAAAAGTTAAGTTATCCTTCGTAGCGTTTTGAAATGGAATAAACCCCTCAATACCAAAATAAGGCTCTTGATATCCGGCGCCTGTACTAGTGAAACTGCCACTAAACCGAGGAATTACGGAATTCGTTGTTGTTTGCGCTACTACTGGTACAGCAGAAATTAGACAAGAAAATAGTCCAATAATGCTATATTTAAAAGTATTTTTCATTACGTATGATTATTGCGGTACATGTATCCTTTTCATATACCAGCGACGATAACGCGACAAAATACATCAGCAAACCGTGAAATTACCATAAATTTTTGATAAAGACCCATAATCGTAATGTAGAGACGTGACATGTCACGTCTCTACAACCGTGTAAAATCTTAAATACAATCCAATTCAACAAGTCCTATGGACGTATTAGAACTCAAACGCGAAATTGAAACGTTGTCTCGCCGCCTGGGTAAAACCCAGGACTATCTTTGACCTACCCGCACTTACAGCTAAAATTCAAGATTTAGAACAAGTCTCAGCGCAACCTGAGTTTTGGAACGACCAAGCCAAAGCCCAGCAAACAATGCAAGAACTTGATGAAGTTAAAGTACACCTGTCGCAATACCAACAGTGGCGCCGTAATTTAGAAGACACGAAAGCTGTAGTCGAACTGTTGGAGTTAGAATCTGACGAAGGGCTACTCAAAGAAGCAGAAACTACTGTCAACAAGCTCAACCGTGAACTCGATAATTGGGAATTAGAACAGTTACTTTCTGGTACTTACGATAAAGAAGGCGCCGTAATATCAATTAACGCAGGTGCAGGTGGTACAGACGCTCAAGATTGGGCGGAGATGTTACTAAGAATGTACACTCGCTGGGGTGAAGACCACGGTTACAAAGTTAACCTGGTTGAAGAATCCGAAGGCGATGAAGCAGGAATAAAATCTGCCACAATCGAAATTACTGGGCGTTACGCCTACGGTTACTTACGTTCAGAAATGGGAACACACCGCTTAGTGCGAATATCACCCTTTAATGCCAACGGCAAACGACAAACTAGCTTTGCTGGTGTTGAGGTAATGCCGCAAATTGATAGTAGTGTCCAGCTAGACATACCAGAAAAAGACCTAGAAATCACCACATCTAGGTCAGGTGGTAAAGGTGGACAAAACGTCAACAAAGTAGAAACTGCCGTGCGTATCGTTCACCTTCCTACTGGTATAGCTGTACGCTGTACCGAAGAACGCAGTCAGCTACAAAACAAAGATAAAGCCCTCGCACGCTTGAAAGGCAAACTTTTAGTTATAGCCCAACAACAGCGTGCCAAAGAAATTGCCGAAATTCGCGGTGATATCGCTGAGGCATCTTGGGGCAACCAAATTCGTAACTACGTATTTCACCCTTACCAACTGGTCAAAGATTTACGTACCAACTTGGAAACCACAGCCATCAACGATGTCATGAACGGTGAACTCGACCCATTTATTCAGTCCTACCTCAGACAAGAAAATCAATTGGTCGAAATGTAAGGAGTGCTGAGTAATGAGTGCTGAGTGCTGAGTTTTAAATACTAACTTCTAACTCACTCAGCACTCAGCACTCAGCACTTTCTACTCTCCCCCGGCAAACTGGCACGCCATATTATCAACAAACTGTTACATTAATAATGAGGATTTGTGTACAAATCATATGAGTAATTCTTCTACCGAGCCAAAACCCAGTTACGTTAAGCTCGCCATGCGAAACATGGTGCAAAAGCGTCTTACATCTCTCAAGCATTTTGCTTTAACAACCGTGGGGTTATTAGCTGTATTGATTGGGCTAGCTTACCTAACCCGTTAGTTAAAGCTTCTGTGTGTTAAAAAATGTTTGTGATGTGGGGTTGATAAATAAACCGTGCTGGTTGAACTGTGTGTACAAAATTGTTTTGATGAACTTCGCGACAGCGAAGAAACGCGCGTTATCTATAACGATGCTCAAGTTCCCTTAGAAACTTGGGAAAATTGGTTTAGTGCTTGGTTAGAATTTAACCAATTTGAGGCGCCAAAAGAACATTCAGGTTATGAGATAGCATTGCGTTTGACAAACGACGCGGAAATTCACTCTTTAAACTCTCAATATCGTCACCAAGATAAACCAACAGATGTACTAGCTTTTGCAGCACTGGAGGTTGACTCTCCTGATTTCGAGCAGGATGATTCACCTTTATACTTGGGCGATATCATTATTTCCGTCGAAACAGCATTCTTACAAGCGCAACAACAAGGTCATACGCTATTAACTGAACTTGCGTGGTTAAGCGCACATGGATTGCTACATTTATTAGGATGGGACCATCCGGATGACGAATCACTAGAAAGAATGTTAAAACAGCAGGTGACAATGCTGAATAAGATAGGTATTTCTATTGATATAAATTAGTGTTAAAATTTGCTTGCATCAGTAATCGTGGTGCTAGGTACAGCTTGGCATAGGCTTATCACACTTTTTAAAGTAATTGTGTATAAAATTTATGTTAATTGGAGATAAATTTTTGATTAACTTGTCATCTATGTCTAAAGTTTTTGTATAATTCGCCCAAAATATCGATGAAAGCAACCTGTGCTAGTGCCATACTTTACTTGTCTGCTGTCACTGAGAGCGTATATTAGATTAAAACCAATTTTGCTATCTTAATTACCTATTTATATGTCTATGTCGCAGAAATTAACACCAATCACCAAAATTACACCCATAGAACCCGTTTTACCACAAGAACGGCAACTGTCTTGGAAGGTGGCTTCAAATTTATTTGTCAGTTTTAAATATGCCTGGGCTGGAGTCAGTTACGCTTTTACAACACAGCGCAATTTTCGCATCCATGTTTGTGTTGGGACATTAGCCATTGGACTCTCACTTCTATTACATTTACAAGGTGTGGAAATTGCTGTAATTGCCATAACTAGCGGTTTAGTTTTAGCTCTAGAGCTAGTAAACACAGCCATTGAATCACTAGTTGATTTAACAGTAAAACAAACGTATCACGAACTAGCTAAAATCGCAAAAGATTGTGCAGCTGCTGCCGTACTCATTTCAGCTTTAGTCGCAGTACTTGTTGCAGGGACACTTTTATTACCTCCATTAGTCAAGCTTGTACTGGCACAACTGTAATTAGAATCAATTTAGTACATAAATATTATAAAAATTCAGGCTAATAGAATAATAAAATTTGATTATCGTATTGAGATGGCTTTAAAATGCTGCAAGAATCAGAGACAATGCTTTGATTGATAAAATACAGGAGCTATTGTCACGGTGCTAATAGTCATCGATAACTACGATAGTTTTACATATAACTTAGTTCAATATTTAGGAGAGCTTGCAGCAGATTTTCCTGTTGCAGCAGATATCCAAGTTTTTCGCAATGATAAAATATCAATCGAAGAACTGCGTGCTATCTCTCCTGATGGAATTGTCATATCTCCAGGTCCTGGGCGCCCAGAAGATGCAGGTATCTCACAATTAATAATTGAGCAACTTGGGGAAACGATGCCTATATTAGGCGTGTGCTTAGGGCATCAAAGTATTGGTCAAGTATTTGGCGGTAATATAACGAGAGCCAAAGAACTTATGCACGGCAAAACTTCCCAAGTGTCACATACTGGGGTTGGTGTTTTCAAAGGTATCGAAAACCCAATGACTGCGACTCGTTATCACAGCTTAATTATTGACCGTGATACCTGCCCCGAAGTGTTAGAAATTACAGCTTGGATTGATGATGGCACGATAATGGGCGTGCGTCATCGGAACTATCCACATATTGAAGGCGTCCAATTTCATCCAGAGAGTGTTCTTACTACCTCTGGTAAGCAGTTGCTACGTAATTTTCTGGAACAATTACAGGCGAGAAAAAATTAATGAAACGAAGAGAGTTGATAGGCTATGCTGGCGCTGGGCTAGCTACAGGATTAATTGCGACTTTGGCTAACTCGACTAAGTCTTTGGCACAAGCTGGTGGGTTATCGGTACAGTGGTTGGGTCACACCTGCTTTTTGTTTACTGGTGGTGGTCTCAGAATTTTAGTAAATCCGTTTCGGACGCTTGGTTGTACTGCTGGGTATCGCGCTCCTAAAGTAGCAGCTGATTTGGTTATGATTAGCAGTCAACTTTTTGATGAAGGTGCAGTTGAGGGTTTACCCGGTAATCCTAAGTTGATTTACGAACCAGGTGTTTACGACTTTAAGGGTATCAAATTTCAAGGAGTCGGAATTGACCATGACCGTAAAGGTGGAAAACAATTTGGAATTAATGCTGCCTGGAGTTGGAGCCAAGCAGGTATTAAAATTACCCATTTAGGTGCCCCAGCAGCACCTTTGTCATTCGAGCAAAAAGTTCTGTTTGGGCGCCCAGATATATTATTCGTACCCGTAGGTGGTGGTCCAAAAGCATACAATGCAACTGAAGCCCAACAAGCAATTCAGGCATTAAACCCCAAACTGGTAGTTCCCACCCACTTCCGTACCCAAGCTGCTGACCCTAAATTATGCGACATTTCACCACTCGATGAGTTTCTTACTGTCATGCAGGGTACACCCGTAAGACGTAGCAACAGCGACACAATTTCAATCGGTGCGCGCAGTTTACCAGAAGCAACTACAATTCAACTCATGAGTTATAGATTTTAATGTAGAGACCGAATAAATTCGGTCATTACATTATTCTGGGCGCAATCGCGTTAATTTTAACGTGAAGGCGCCTTCAACTGGTTCAGAGCCAAAATTACGTACACGAACAATATAGTTTCCAGCCTTGGTGATGCGCTCGAACAACATTGAGTTGGTTGTTCCTTCTGCGGCATCGTCGTTTTCGCCAATAATTACACCTTTGGCGCCGATTAAGGTGACAATAGTATCAAAGCTATCCGATTTCAAATCGATAACAATTTGGTCGCCCGCACGTAAATTGATGATATAATCGCGTGCAAAACCACCAGACCCAGTGGGAAAATCAGACTTTGTTAAGTTATCCTTAATTTCCCTACCAATTGGCAGAGCTATTGGATTATATGCTTGCCTTGGTGTTGTAGCTAGACTTATTGGTACATTTATTTGATTAATTAATATTACAGTTGAAGCTATTACGATTCGTATTACAAAATTCATAGTTAGTTACTATATGTCACACATCTGAAATTTGCCTACGTAATCTTACCAGCGAATGAGCAAATATTACGAACAGAATTATACGCTAGATGATTTGTTAATTTTTGAGAAATTCTGGGAACACTAAGTATGTAATCACTGTATTTAGTAGTTATTGCCAACAAAATGTTTGCACTGTCTCGTCAATTCGTAGGAACATCACTTGCAACTTTATTATGTGTCATTGGAGTAACATCACTTCAATACCCACGCATGAATAAAATGCTTGCGACAAAGCAGGGGTTATCTTCTGAAGCATTAGAACGTGACGTACAAGCCGAAAAAGCACGTTTAAACCTGCTGGAAAAAATACCCTCATTTGGCTACGATAACTTACTTGCCAACTGGATGTATCTCAGCTTTCTACAATACTTTGGTGACGATGAAGTTCGTGCAAAAACAGGTTATGCTTTAAGTCCTGAATACTTTGAAATTATCCTCAAACACGACCCACGCTTTCGGTTGGCATATTTAGGACTCTCCACAAGTACATCTATGTATGCCGCAATGCCCGAACGTTCAGTCAAAATAACAGAACAAGGTTTAAAAAAACTTACTCCTTGGGCACCTGCTGATTCATACTATGTATGGCGATACAAAGGAGTAGACGAACTATTATTTTTAGGAAACTCCCAAGCAGCCAGAAAATCATTTCAGTCAGCAGCAGACTGGGCAAGCAAACATACAGACGAAGATAGTAAATTATCAGCTAGTATATCTCAGGGTACAGCAAACTTCTTAGCACGCAACCCCAACAGTAAACGCGCGCAAATCTCAGCTTGGGGAATGGTACTACAAAATCAAATCGACAAAGAAACCGAAAAACGCGCAATTCGTGCCATCGAAGCTTTAGGCGGTCAAGTTGTCAACACTCCTCAAGGTAATCAAATCAAATTTCCTCAAAACGACTAATATCAACTTGTGCATGAGCTGTAGAGACGCGAGGAACATCGCGTCTCTACCAAAACGGCGCCTCCCCGGTACATACCCCTGAACGGTTACGCCAAAACATGTGTAAATAATTAATAATACTTTTTAAATTTGACAGAAGTAGAACTTAGCATTAATTGGGGGTCTATAAGTTTAGTACCAAAGTAACTTTTGCAAATGAAAACCAAATATGAATATTACTATTGCTGGTTACAATCTCATCGAACTCCTTTATGAGAGTACTAATACTTATGTGTATCGGGCTTTACGAGAATCAGACCAAACATCGGTAATTATTAAAACTTTTAAATCTGAGTATCCAAGCATAGAACAAGTATCTAGATTCCAACACGAGTATAAAATACTACAAAATCTAGAAATAGAAGGGATTGTAAAACCCCTATCTTTGGATAGTTATCAAAGCGGTCTGGCACTAATTTTGTCAGGCTTTGAAGGAGAAACTCTAAAAAACTTTTTGACTAAGAACAATTTACAATTAAACATTTTTTTACATATTGCTATTCAATTAGCTTCTACCCTTGCTCAGTTACATCAAGCTAATATTATTCATAAAGATATTAAACCTCATAATATTTTAATTAACTCGAAAACAGGTAAAGTAAAAATTATTAATTTTGGCATTTCATCATGCTTATCTCAAGAAAACGTAAATTCCAGTAATTCTAATTTACTAGAAGGCACCCTTGCCTATATGTCTCCAGAGCAGACAGGAAGGATGAACCGCTCAATTGATTATCGAAGCGATTTGTATTCTTTAGGCGTTACTTTTTATGAAATGTTAACAGGGCAACTTCCTTTTCAAACCACTGACTTCTTAGAATTAGTTCATTGCCACATTGCTAAAATGCCAATATCACCTAAAGAAATTAACTCAGAAATTCCTTTAGGAGTTTCCGATATTGTCATGAAATTATTAGCCAAAACTGCTGAAGATAGATATCAAAATGCCTTGGGGTTAAAAGCGGATTTAGAAGAATGTTTACGACAACTGCAAGCAACTGGAAAAATTGAAAATTTTATCGTCGGTCAGCTTGATTTATATAGTCAATTTCTCATTTCCCAAAAACTTTATAGTCGCGAAAAAGAAGCTGACGTTCTCATAAATGCCTTTGAACGAGTTAGTCATGGAACAAGTGAGATAATGTTAGTAAGTGGCTACTCTGGCATAGGCAAATCCTGCTTAGTCAATGAAATCCATAAACCTATAATACGTCAACGTGGCTATTTTATTTCGGGTAAGTTTGACCAATTTAAACGCAATATTCCTTATGCTTCTTTAATTCAAGCTTTTGAAGAATTGATTCGACAGTTGTTAACAGAGAGTAGTGAAAAAATCGTAGTTTGGCGAGCAAAAATTTTAGAAGCTTTAGGTTCTAATGCTCAAATTATTATTGATGTTATTCCGGAAGTCGAACAAATTATTGGAACTCAACCAGATGTTCTGCAATTAGGTTCTATTGAATCACAAAACCGATTTAATCGCCTGTTTCAAAAATTTATTCATGTATTTTGTAAACCCGAACATCCATTGGTGCTATTTTTGGACGACTTGCAGTGGGTAGATTTAGCATCATTAAAGTTGATTCATTTGCTTGCTACTAACCCAGATAGTCAATATTTATTACTAATTGGTACATATCGAGATAACGAAGTAAATGCAACTCATCCGTTGATTTTGGTTTTAGAAGAAATTCAAAAATATGGTACAGTTGTTAACAATATTGTACTTCAACCTTTGCGAATTACTGATGTCAAGCAATTAGTAAGTGATACCCTCCATACCAACTTAGAAAAGTCAGAATCGTTAGTTGACTTAGTGTATAACAAAACTCAGGGTAATCCTTTTTATTTAACCCAACTACTTAAATCACTTTATCAAGAGAACTTATTGTCATTCAGTTTTAGTGAGGGTTGCTGGCAGTGGGACATTCATCATCTACAAAATATTGATATCACTGATAATGTAATTGAATTAATGGTCAGCCAGATTCAAAAGCTGTTACCAACTACACAAAATGTTTTAAAGTTAGCTGCTTGTATTGGTGACAAATTTTCTTTAGAAGTATTGGCAACTGTTAATAAAAAAAATCAGTCAGAAACAGCTATAGATTTATGGGAAGCTTTGCAAGCAGGTTTGATATTACCTTTAAACCATTACTATAAAATCCCCCTTTTACTCAATCAACAAGAAATAAACAATGGGGATTACCAATCAGAAACAATATTAAATAATACCTATCAAACAATTACATATAAATTCTTGCATGACCGATTGCAACAAGCAGCCTATTCTCTAATTCCTGATGAGCAGAAGAAAGCAACACACCTAAAAATTGGTCGATTGCTTCTGCAAAATGCAACGCCAGAAGAACGCAAAGAAAATATATTTGCAATAGTTAATCAACTCAATTACGGTACTGAACTACTCACATCTGAGTCAGAGAAATATGAACTAGCTCAATTCAACCTCTTTGCAGGGCAAAAAGCGAAAGCAGCGACAGCGTATGACTCATGTGTTCGTTATTTCAACATAGGTTTAAGGTTGTTGCCAGCCAATAGCTGGTGGACTCAATATGAGCTGGTATTAGCTCTGCATCAAAAAGCAGTAGAAGCAGCATTTTTAACTGGTGATTTTGAGCAAATGGAGCAGCTGATTAAAGTTGTTCTGCAACAAGCAAAATCGCAACTGGATAAAGTAAAAGTGTATGAGTTGCAAATCAAAAGTTATCAAGTACAAAGAAAACTTCTTGAAGCGGTAAAGCTAGGTTTACAAGTTCTAGAAATATTGGGAGTAAAACTAACTCAATCACCAACTGATGGCGATGTCCAGAAAGCTATTGAGGAAACAACAGCGAATTTAGCCGAGAAAGGAATAGAAAATTTAATTAATCTACCGTCAATGACAGATGCAGAAAAGATCGCAGCGTTTCGGCTCATAGTCAGTTTAGTTCCTATTGCCTATCAATCGGCACCTGCATTATTTATTTTAATGGCTTGTCAGCAAGTAAATTTATCAATTCAATACGGAATTACTTCTTTATCTGTTAGCGGGTTTGCTGATTATGGAATTATTTTCAGCGGTCTTTTACAAGATATAGAAGCTGCTCATAAATTTGGAGAAGTGGCTTTACATTTATTAGAAAAAATAAACACTCATGAGATGAGAAGCCAGATTTTATTTAAAGTTTCAACGTTCATCCTGCCTTGGAAATATCATGTTAAGGAAACATTACCACTTTTAGAAGATGCTTATTCTAGTGGTTTAGAATATGGAGATTTAATACACAGTGGATATGCAGCTAGTAATAAGTGCCAATATTCTTATTGGAGCGGTTCAGAATTAAAAAGCCTAGAACAGGAAATGTCAAAATATAGTAAAGCAATCGCTCAAATTAATCAAGAAATAGCTTTAAAGTTTCATCAGGTGTTTCATCAGGCAGTTTTGAATTTAATAGGAGCGTCTGAAAATCCTTGTCATTTAGTTGGCGAAGCTTACAATGAAGAGGAATTTTTGCCCATTCATATTCAATTCAATGAGCGAACAGTAATTTATTATGTATTCTTGAATAAATTAATCCTGTGCTACCTGTTTGGTGAATTTTCTCAAGCTGTAGAAAATGCGACTAAAGCCGAACAATATTTAGATGGAGTAATTGGGTGGTTAATTGTACCGTTGTTTCATTTTTACGATTCTTTAGCACAACTAGCAATATATTCATCACTGCCACAGTCACAACAACAAGATTTATTAAGTAGAGTAATCAATAATCAAGAAAAAATGCAGAAATGGGCGCATTATGCCCCAATGAATCATCTGCACAAATTCTATTTAGTAGAGGCAGAACGCTATCGAGTTTTAGGTGAAAAAATAGAAGCAATTGAAATGTACGATCGCGCAATTACACTTGCCAAAGATAACGATTACATCAACGAAGAAGCGCTTGCTCACGAACTCGCTGCTAAATTTTATCTGTCATGGGGTAGACAAACGATTGCCCGCACTTACATGACTAACGCTTACCATGCTTATAACCATTGGGGAGCTGTTGCTAAAGTCAAAGATTTAGAAGCACGCTATCCCCAATTGATTATGCGCTCGCAGAACATCGCCAACATCAATATAGGAAATACTTTTACAAAAATATCTACAACTAGAAGTAATTCTCAAGCTTTTGATTTTTCCACAGTCATGAAAGCTTCTCAAGCTCTTTCTGGCGAAATTGTTTTAAGCAATTTGCTGGCTAATTTAATGCGAATTTTAATTGAAAATGCAGGTGCAGAAAAAGGATTTTTAATTTTAGATACAGCAGGTAAGTTACAGATAGAAGCTTCAGGAAGTGTAGATCAAGATCAAATAAATGTCGAGCAATCAATATTTGTGAAAAAGAGTCAGCAGCTACCAATATCCCTCATTAACTACGTGCAAAGAACACAGAAAGACGTGGTTCTAAATGATGCCACTAGCGAAACTGCATTTAATCTGGATAATTATATCATCACCCAAAAACCAAAATCTATTTTATGTACTCCAATTATTCATCAAAGTAAACTAATTGGTATTCTTTACTTAGAAAATAATTTAACAACTGGGGCATTTACACCAGAGCGTTTGGAAGTGTTACAACTTTTATCCTCGCAAGCAGCAATTTCAATTGAAAATGCGCGTCTGTATCATGATTTAGAAGAATATAATCGCACACTGGAAGTTAGAGTAAAAGAGCGAACTTTAGAATTACAAGCTAAAAATTTGCAACTGCAACAGGAAATTAGCGAGCGCCAAAAAGCAGAAGAAGCGGCAGCGGCAGCCAACCGCGCGAAAAGCGAGTTTCTAGCTAGTATGAGTCATGAACTTCGCACACCGCTCAATGGAATTTTAGGGTATGCTCAAATTTTTCAGAAAAATCAAAGTTTAACAACTCAGCAAAAGAATGGTATAAACATCATTCATCAATGCGGTGAACATCTACTAACACTAATCAACGATATTTTAGACATCTCTAAAATTGAAGCTCGAAAACTGGAACTTTATCCCACAGAATTTTATTTTCAGGATTTTATTGAGGGTGTTGTGCAAATCTGCCATATTCGTAGTGAGCAAAAAGGAATTTTGTTAACTTATCAGCAACTTTCTCCTTTACCTAGAGTTGTTAAAGCAGATGAAAAACGTTTACGACAGGTTTTAATTAATCTACTTAGTAATGCTATCAAATTTACAGAACAAGGTACTGTAAATTTTCAAGTGGGATACCATGAGGAAAAATTAAGGTTTCAAGTTGAGGATACAGGAATTGGTATAGCAGAAGAGCAATTAGATGAAATATTTTTGCCGTTTAAGCAAGTAGGAGAAGATAGCCGCAAAACTGAAGGTACAGGATTAGGATTGGCAATTAGCCGTCAATTAGTTGAGATGATGGGCGGTGAAATTAAAGTGAAAAGTACTTTAGGTAAAGGTAGTGTTTTCTGGGTAGATTTAGATTTACCTGAAGTTGTATCAGCAATTAATATTAAGAAAATTGACAAGTATCAAATTACAAGCTTTGTTGGAGATAAAAAGAAGGTTTTAGTGGTAGATGATAAATGGCAAAATCGTTCTGTTTTAGTAAATTTGCTAGAGCCTCTAGGTTTTGAAGTTATAGAAGCAACAGATGGCTTAGACTGTCTTAATAAAGCACAAGAGTTTAAACCAGATGTAATTTTTATGGACTTAGTAATGGGTGTGATGGATGGTTTTGAAGCCACTCGGCGCCTAAGAATGTTACCAGGTGTTAAGCAAGCAGTAGTAATTGCCATATCAGCTAGCGTTTTTGATTTTGAGCAAAAACAAAGTCGAGAAGTAGGTTGCGATGATTTTATTGTTAAGCCATTCCAAGTTGCGGAACTTTTAGAAAAATTAAGAGTGTACTTGGGATTGGAATGGGTTTATGAAGAAATAAAAAATGAGAGAAAAGACCCAAATGATATTAAAGTTAAATCACAAATTTTAAATAAAGATTTGATTGCTCCACCACCAGAGGAAATGGCAATTTTACTTGATTTGGCAATCAGGGGTAATCTAAGGAGTATTGTACAAAGAGCAGCTAAATTAGAGGAGTTAGATGAAAAATGGTCTCCATTTGCGACTCATTTATGCCAACTGGCTAAAGAATTTAAATGCAAACAAATCGTAACTTTTCTTAAAAAATATTTACAATCAACATGAAGTGAATTCAGAATGTTAATACAAGTAAAGCGAACTAGTAACAGTGATTATTTTTCCTTTATCATTGGTAAGTTTTCTACATTTATTGACTTTCGGCAAGCTAGTTCAATATCTTTATACCAATTTATTTGGTAGTAAATAGTCTAAATTATTATTCTTTCATCTCTCGGTATGATTTTGAATGAGGTTTTATGAGTACTGATGTTAGTGATAAAGGCGCCATTTTAATTGTTGATGACAACCCAGCAAATTTAGAAATGTTGCTTGAGTTTTTAGCAGATGCAGGATTTACTGTTTTGGTTGCGGAAGATGGCGAAAGTGCAATCACGGCAGCCGAATATGCCCCACCCGACATGATTTTATTGGATATACTGATGCCAGTAATGGACGGTTTTGAAACTTGTCGGCGCCTAAAAGCGAATCCATTAACGCAAGATATCCCCATTATTTTCATGACCGCACTCACGGAAACCGTGGATAAGATCAAGGGCTTGAGTATAGGAGCAGTGGATTATATTATTAAACCGCTACAGCACGAAGAGGTTTTAGCCCGGATTGAACTTCATCTGAAACTGCGAAACTTAACCAAGACACTGCAAGAGCAAAATCAGCGTTTAGAGAGGGAAATTTGTGAGCGCAAGCAAGCAGAACAAAAAATCTTCGAACAAGCTGCTTTGCTAGATATTACTACAGATGCAATTGCCGTTATAGATTTTGATAATCAAATCAGCTTTTGGAACCAAGGGGCTGAAAATTTATATGGATGGCAGGCAACAGAAGTAATTGGTCAAAATGTTAATCAACTTTTGTATCGACCGGATGTCTTACCTCAACTGCAACATATCCAAAAAAGTCTTACCGAACATGGCTGCTGGCAAGGTGAGTTGGAGCAAGTTACCAAACAAGACAAAAAAATTCTTGTTGCCAGTCGCTGGACTTTAATGCGCGATCAACATGGACAACTTAAATCCATTTTGACAGTTAACACTGACATTACAGAAAAAAAACAACTTGAAAGCCAATTTCTCCGCACTCAGCGTTTAGAAAGTTTAGGTACACTTGCTGGCGGCATTGCCCATGACTTAAACAATATATTGACACCAATTTTATCGTTAGCACAACTACTACAGCTAAAACACCCTAAGTCTGATGAATGGAATCAGCAAATGTTGAGGACGATAGAAAATAGTGCTAAACGTGGATCTGATGTAGTTAAGCAAGTGCTACAGTTCGCGCGCGGGGTCGATAGCGAGCATACAATTGTACTATTAAAAAATCTGTTCTTGGAAATTCAGCAAATTGTTCATAGCACATTTCCCAAATCCATAGAATTTTTTCTAAATATTCAGTCAGACCTTTGGAGCATAATTGGAGATGGTACGCACTTACATCAAGTACTAATGAATCTCATAGTCAATGCTCTTGATGCCATGCCTGATGGTGGTACTCTCAGTATTTCTGCCAAAAATCTGTTGATTGATGAACAATATGCTCGGATGAATCTAGAGGCATCGGTTGGCCCCCACATTGTAATTACTGTTGCGGATACAGGAATTGGAATGCCGCCAGAAATCTTAGATAGAATATTTGAGCCTTTTTTCACTACTAAAGAGGTGGGTAAAGGTACAGGTTTGGGACTTTCAACCGTAAGAGGAATCATCAAAAGCCACGATGGTTTTATTAGCGTGCATAGCGAAATTAGAAAAGGAACTGAATTTAAATTGTTCTTGCCAGCAATAAAGGCAATGGCAACATCGCTGACCGAAAATTTAGATTTGCCATATGGAAATGAAGAATTAATTTTAGTAGTAGATGATGAAGCTAAAATTCTCGAAACTACTCAAATTTTATTAAAAAGTTATAACTATAAAGTAGTGACTGCCAGTGATGGTATTGAAGCAATCGCACTGTATGCTAGCAACAAAGATAAAATCAGTGCAGTTTTGATAGATATGATGATGCCGTTGATGGATGGTGCAGTTACCATTCGCACATTGCAAAAAATCAATCCGTTAGTCAAGATTGTTGCTGTTAGCGGTATAGTAGGCAGCAATAAAATTTCCAAAGATGCGACTGTCAGCAAATTTATTTCTAAGCCCTACACAACTCAAGAATTATTACAAACTTTACATCAGCTTCTTTGCCGCCAAGGGACTTGCACAAAATAAATTTGGTAAAATATGTAATTGCACAGAGGTTAAATCTATTTTTTGGTACAACAGTAAACTTATAGATTCACAAACCATTGAGTTAGACATCAACAATCCAGGGTTATTATACGGCGCCACCGTTTTTACAACGCTGCGAGTATATAATTCTCTGGATAATCCTTTGACGCAATGGCAAGCACATCTTGCGCGGATTAAAACTTCCTTAAATTATTTTAACTGGCAGCAACCTAATTGGGATTCTATAAGCGTTGGCGCCGAATTAATGAAACAGCATTTTCCTGTATTGCGAATAACAGTGTTTCCTGATGGTAAAGAATGGATAACAGGAAGAACGCTGGCGCCAGATTTACAACAAAAGCAAAAACATGGAATTACAGCAAGTATAGTTCAAGATTATTACCGTTCGCTACCCACTCATAAAACAGGAAATTATCTGGCGCCAATTTTAGCAAAAACAAATGCCGCTCAAAACCATAATTGTCAAGAAGCTATATTTATAGACAAAGAAGGAAACTGGTTAGAAACAACAACAGGCAATCTTTGGGGATGGAAAGATAACTGTTGGTGGACTCCTCCCCTGTCTGAGGGTATTTTACCAGGAATCGCGCGGCAGTATATTGGAACTAATTTAATTAAACAAAATCAGGTACTGCGCGAAGACGTTTGGAATATAAAGTTAGTTAAAAGCTTTGAAACGCTTGCTTACAGTAATTGTATAGTAGAACTTATACCTATCCATACCGTTGTTATAGATACAGGTATGTTAATATACGGCGCCCAACATCCAAGCTTGAAGGAATTACAAGCATTGTTTCAAAAGGATTAATATCATGATAAGATTTGAGAAAATATTTATTCTAATAATTGCTCTTGGTTATTTGACATTTGAAGTTAAGACAAGTTTTGCACAAACTATACCTCAAGAGATTAATAAAAATCAGCAATTAGAACAATGGCGTTACAGTCAGTTTATTCAAGAAGTCGAAAATGGAAACGTCGAGAAAGTTAATCTTTACCAAGACCTTACTACAGCAATAGTGACTCGCAAAAATGATACTAAACACAAAAGGGTAACTTTAGTTGATGACCCTGAATTAATTAATATTCTTATAGACAAAAATATTGATATTGATGTTATACCCGAACGACCTCAACCGATGTATGACAAACTTTCAACATGGTCATATAGTCAACTGCTGCGAGAGGTCAAAAACGGTAACGTCAAGCAAGCTATGATGTCTTCAGATGGTTACACTGCATTAGTTTTTTATAAAAACGAACCAACATTAAAATTAGTTCATTTAATTAATGACCCTAAACTAATTAACTATCTTGTAAATAAAGTTGACATCACCGTTTTACCAGCGAGTAAAGGGACTGACATTCTAGTTATAGAATATACAGACAAGACAACAGAAGCAAGTATAAGAGAAAAACCTCCTGAAAATCAACAATGGAGTTACAGTAAGCTAATTCAAGAAATCGATAAAAATAATATAGCTAGTGTTACTATCAATCAAGATGTTTCAGAATTAAGTGCAATTTCAAAAAATGGTTTAAAAAGTCAATTAGTTTATTTAGTTAAAAATCCAAAGCTTATTGAGACATTAATTAAAAACAATATTGATATTACTGTTACACCAGAAAGCACGTATGTGCAAGACAAAAAATTTGAACAGCTAAAATATAGTAATTTAATTCAAGAAGCTTCAAATGGCAATATTAAACTAATAAATATATATCAAGACCGTCCTGTAGCGCTTGTGACGTTTAAGAATAATGCGAAGATAAAACTTGTTTATCTACCTCAATATCCAAGTTTAGTTAGTACATTAGCTCTCAATAAGGTAGATATTACTGCTATCCCTAAAAAAACAGATGAGAAAGATAGGCGATTTGAACAATGGTCATATACCAAGTTTATCCGAGAAGTGAAAGGTGGCGCCGTTGAACGTGTGTTGTTAAGTGCTGACCGAACCAAGGTTATGGTAAAGAGTAAAGGTGATGCCAAGAGGAAACTGGTTTACTTAGTTGAGGACCCAGAGTTAATTAATACTTTGACTACTAACAACGTTGATATCTCGGTTGTGCCTTAAGTTTAGTCTTGTGGGGTGGGCATCCTTGCCCGCCCTATATATTAGATGAGACATATTGGATGAGACATATTAGATGAGACGGGCAGGGATGCCCGTTCCACAAGATTATATTTCTACAAGATATTTCTACAAGATATTTCTACAAGATATTTCTACAAGATT
>ERZ1066121.706-NODE-706-length-28741-cov-10.337517_pt1 | contig 28741 bp, 20 predicted proteins | sample MGYA00382768_ERZ1066121 | MGnify/ENA primary metagenome ERZ1066121 (study PRJEB33369, sample SAMEA5778351) | biofilm metagenome | biome: Industrial cooling water; feature: Water cooling tower basin; material: Biofilm | place: United Arab Emirates | collected...
CCGTGGAAGAGACGCAGTGGCGTGACCTCCTGCTCACGCGCCTCACCGGTGATGCGCTTGTTCTGCAGCCAGCTACTCTCGAGCAGCAGATTGCCGAGCCCGTTACGGTTCCACGTGCCGAAATCCACCGCGTTCTCGCGGTACACACGAGCGAGCGGTGGGCCGTTCACCGGCCCCTCCCACTCCGAGTAGTAGACTTCCTGCGTGTACCGATTGTTGGCCTGCAGCGTGATCATGGCCGAATCGATGAGAATGTGCCGACTGACCAGGCCGGCACCGGCGTCGATGCTGGAGTCGGAGGTATAGATGGCCGGCAACGCGCGCCCGTTCATCATGGTGGCGCGCCAGCGCCCCACGATCGAGAGCGGTGCTGGTGTCCGACGTAACGTCGACACGGCAACGCCCGCCTGCTGCGCGTACTGCAGGTTGAGTGTCAGCTCCGCGCCCAGCGTCGCGCCCAGCGTGTAGCGCAGTGCGCCATCGGCCGCTCGCAGTTCGTACGAGGACGACGTCGCCACCCAACGACCGGCATCGAGCGCGGTGCGCGCCTCGATGAACGTGCCGCTGCGAAAGCGCTGATACCAGCCGCGCTGCTCCCATCGGCCATCGGCGTAGACGTCGAGACGGGTCGAGTCGAGGAAATCCTGCTCGAGCGCTCCGTTCACCAGCCGATGCCCGAGGAGTGCGGGGAGCGGCTGCCCATCGGAGGTATGTACATACCACGCCTGATCGCCGAGCGGTGGCAACGGGGCGGGGGCCGCGGGGGCGGACGAGTCGGAACAGGCCGTCGTGGTGACGAACAGCGCGGCAACGAGGACGAGACGAACGAACGATGACATGGACGCGACACCAGACGAATAGACGACAACGAGCACGAGCTCCACTCCTCAGCACTACGCGCGCCGCCTCGTTGAGGATTCTCCGGAACCGGAATCGTGACATGCCGTATTGTTCGGCATGAGCGCATCGACCCCCAGTACAACATCGCCCACGCGCCCGTGGTGGCGCCCGCTGCTCGAGGTCCTCCCCTTCGCCATCGGTGGCGGCCTCATCGGCGCGCTCGGCGTGAGTGTCGGTGAGTACGTCGGGGTGAGTGTTCCGTCGCTCGACTTCTCGTCCGGTCAGACGGTGCTGTTGCTGATGGTCGCCTGTGTCGCCCTGATCAACACAATTGTCGTCCACGAGCTCGGGCATCTGCTCGGCGGGGCACTCGTGGGCTTTCGTGCGTTTCTGCTCATCGTGGGCCCCTTGCGATTCGAACGCAGTTCGTCCGGCTGGCGCATGGCCATGAATCGCAGCATCGCGTTGGCCGGCGGCCTTGCCGGCACCGCGCCGACGGACACGCATCGGGTACGCCAGCGCATGGCCGTGGTCATTGCCGGTGGTCCGATCGCGAGCGTGATCACCGGCGTGATCGCGCTTGCGTGGTGCGCCTCGCTGCGACCGCTCGAGTTCGACATTGCCACGCCGTTCGCGCGCGTGTCGTGGGCCGCCGCCCTGACCGCGTACGGATTCGGCTCGGTGGGCATCGGCCTGCTCACCCTCGTCCCGGGACGCACCGCTGGCTTTCGCACCGATGGCGCCCAGCTGCTCACGTTTCTGCGTGGTGGCGCTGAAGGGGACCGTGCGGCTGCGCTCGGTGCGCTCGTTGGGCAGAGTCTGTCGGGTGTGCGGCCCCGTGATTACGCGCGCGATCTGCTTGCGACCGCGAGGCTTCCCGAAGACGGTTCGGGAGAGGAGCTGGCGGCGTGGCAACTGTCGCTGGCGGCTGCCGTGGATGCGGGCGAAGATGACGTGGCGCGCGGCTTGCTCGAGCGCATCCTTGGCGCACTCGATCGTGTCCCGCCCCTCACCGTGGCCACGCAGCGCTACGACGCCGCGCTGCTCCTCGCGCGGTGGGGCGACCTTGAGCGTGCCCGCGAGCAACTGGCCGCCGCCAGGAACGCTCCTGCGTTCGCGGCGGAGCACTTGCCGCCGATGGCGCGCGCGGCGATCGCGATCCGTGAAGGGGATCTCGTGGGCGCGCGCGAGCTGCTCGCCGAAGCGCGTCGACTCCTCGAGCGGAGCTTCGACCCCGGCGGTGTGAAAATGTCGCGCGACATCCTCGACACTCTTGATCGCGAGGCGAACAGCGCGATATCGTGAGATCGGGTCACTGCGTGTCGCACTGCTGGAGGAAGGATCATGCGCCGTCTTGTCATCGTCACGTCGGTCGTCATCGCCTCGGCGTGCACCCTGGAGCCGCAGCTCGCACCAACGGCGATCGGGTGCTACCGCCTCGAGGCCGACACCATCCCCGCCGTGTATCAGCGGGACATGATCCCATCACCACCCGCCTTCGTGCGGCTCGACACCGCGCAGGGTGGTCAGGTGCAGGTGCCCGCCGAGTGGTTCGAGTCGGGACCGTATCGTCAGCGCTACGCGCAGGTGGTGTTGAGTCGACCGCCCGTCATGCTCATCGAGGGTGTGCCGGTCGCGCAATCGAAGCCGCTTCGGCAGCTGCCGTCGGATTCGATTGGGCTGGTGTTTGGCAACGCGAACGCGTTCGGCCGCCAGTTCATGGCGTTTCTGGCGCAACAACCAACCGGTGAATGGCACGGGCAGGCCGAACTGCAGTCGCCACATGCGCAAGGCGTCACGCACATCGTGCCAGTGCGGCTGTCCCCCACGTCGTGCGGGTCGGAACGGTTGGCGATCACTCGGTAAGCCGAGTCGGTGGCCTCTCAGCGCGGCGGCTGCCGCGGCACCCGAAGCAGCTTCGTGCGCAGCGTTCCACCACGCACCGACTCGCCCGCAAGGAACGCCGCGACGCGTTCGGTCACGGTCGCTGAGGCCGTCCACAAGTCGTCATCGTGACCGGCCTCATCGAGGATGAGATGCGTGGCGTCACGAAAGCCACGCCGCACCTCGCTCGCATTGCTCACCGGCGTACGTCCGTCCATGGTGCCACTCACGAACAGCGTGGGTGTTGCCGTGATGAGTGGGGCTCGAAACGCATCGCCCACGTCCGGCAAGCCGAGCGCGTCGGCGCGCAAATCCGGCCACGGGAAGTTGAGCGCACGACCGAGCACGCTCTCGCGCTCCTGCGCGGCGACGAGTGCACGGCGCGCCGGTGATGCCCCCGACGCCACGTCCATCACGAGTGACATTGCCGAAACGCGCGTGATCTGCTGGCGCACCTGCATCGCCAGCTGACCGAACAGTGTTGCATCGCTGCGCAGCAGACCGTGGAGCATCACGGGAAGCAGCCCACTGGTCTGTGTACGTCCAAGCAGTCCGGCGACGGTGAGTTGCAGGTCGAATACACCAAGTCGCAACGGGGCGGACGTGGGCATTCCCGGCAACGTCACCTCGATTGGCGCGCTGTCGAGGCGTGTCATCGCCCGCGCGAGATCACCGCGGAGATCCCGAGTGAACACGCCGGCTTCCCGATCACGCGCCGCCCAGCGGTGCAGGCGATCGAGCAGTGCGTCTGCCTCGAGCGGTGCCTTGAAGGTGTGATCCGGACCCTCCGTTCCCATCAGCACCACGCGCGCCACGCGCGCCGGATGCGCTCGCATGACCGCCAGCGCAAGATGGGTCCCGTAGCTCATGCCCCACAGGCTCACCTGCTCGACGCCGAGTGCCTCACGCAACGCGTTCACGTCGTGTGCGCTCTCGATTGTCGTGAACGCGTCGAGATCGATCCCGTTGGCACGCCACGCGGCAAGACAGCGCATGATTTCCTGCTGCATCGCACGCGATGCCATCTCCGCCGTCAGCACCACATCGGTCGGCCAGACGGGCGATGCGGCGCGCGGACACGCGGGCGGTGGCTCGGAGCGTCCTGTGCCCCGCTGATCGAGCAGAATGAGATCGGCGTGTTGCCGCACCGCATCGAAGACCGGCCAACGCACGCCGAGCGCCGCATCGATCCCTGAGCCACCCGGTCCGCCCGCGAGATAGATGACGGGAGGCATCGTTGATGCCTGCCGCGCCCTCAGTCGCACGAAGCGCAGCGTCAGCGTGGCGGCGTCGGGTTGCGCGTGATGGCGTGGTACGCGGAGCGACCCCAACTCCGCCTCGATCGCGCCGTGGGCGCGTGTGGTGAGCGTGAACGGTTCGAAGGTGAGGCGTGCGGTGTCGGTCGACGTCTGCGCCGCCGTGCGCGTCGCGAAGAGCAGCGCTGGAGCGACAAGACGGGACATCCATCGGGAGACGAGGACGTGAGAGCGAGGCATGAGAGGCTGGGTCAGGTGGGTGTGTACACCGGCAACGTGAGTGTGCAGCGCGTCGGATGCAGGCGCCACGTCACGTCGCCCGTCGCGGGGATCCGTTCGAAGGTTGGGCGATCCTCGCTGGCGAGAGACACGCGCAGACGCCAGCCGGTGGGAAGGGCAAACGCCACCGGGCGAATGCGCACCGTCACCGCGTCGTTGGTGTCGTGCCGCGCGGTCTCACGCCGCACGCGCGTCATCCCTTCGGAGAGCAGCCGCACGCGGCCGTGCGCGCTGATCGACTCGACATACACATGCAGCGTGGCGTCGGGAACACTCGCCGTCATGGCGCACGTGAACGTGCCGGCGCCGAAGACATGCAGTGTGTCGGCGAGTGGTGAGAGGGTGTAGCTGCGCAGGTCGCGCGCGGATGCGCGCTCGGTGATGTCAACCGGGCGGGCGAGTCCGGTGGTCCAGCGCGTGTTGCGACCCGTCGTCGCCTGACCACGTGCAATGAACGTGTGCACCGTGTCGTGCGATGCCGCCTGAGGTGTCTGTTGCAGGGTCCACACGCGGGATGTCGTGCGCGGCCATGACACCGCAAACCGCCATGTATCACTGCCTGCCTCGTACCAGCGCACGCGTGACGCCGCCTCCGGTCGCTGCGGAACGTCGCGCACCGTACGACGGAAGAACTGCACGACCGAATCGAGGTGGACGATCGAGGCATCGCGCGTGCGACGCGGCAACGGCGTCGCGCTGGCGTCGCCCTCGTGTGTCCACCCGCCGATCACCGCGTGGGCGAGCACGATCGAGGAGTCGGCGCGCAGCACCGCGTCGGCGGTGCCACCGTCCCACCAACTTCCCCACAGTGCCAGGATCGTGGGCGAGGTGCGAAGCGCGTCCGCGTAGGCGACAGGGCCGATGGAATCCACGGGTGGACCGTCGCGGCCAAACGCGTCGGCGCCGGAGTACACGGTGCGCGCACGCGCGGCGATTCCCGATGTGGTACGCGCGGCCTCGCGCGCCGACTGCTGCTTGCCGTCGGGATCATCGTCGCGCCGCGCCACGCCGCTGATGAGCAGCTTGCCGAGCCGTGGGAACATGTCGGGATAGCGACCGTGATCGAGCGCGTCCACCGTGCGTCCCCACACCTCGGGGAAGAGCGCGTTGCGCACGCCGCCGGGCGCGAGCGTCTCGTCGGCAAGTTGCCATTCGATCTGGCGCGCGAGCACCGACTTGAGCGCCGGATGATGCGAGGCGGCGGCGAGCAGCGCCGTCGTACCCTCGTACGAGACCCCGGTCGCGCCGACGGTGCCATTCGACCAGGGTTGCGCGACGATCCAATCGAGCACGGCGCGCATGTCACGCACTTCCGCGGGAGACCACGGCCGCTCCCAACGGCCGTCGGACGCGCCCGTGCCGCGCACGTCGGTGATCACCACGCCAAAGCCGGCCTCGATCAGGCGGGCGACGATCGGCTCGCGCGGGCCCGGCGGGAGTGCCGGACTACCGCCGCCACGCATGCGGAACGACCGCCAGTAGCGCGTCTGCAGCAGGATCGTGGGGACGCCCGCCGCGGGTCGCTCGGTGGGGAGGATCACGTCGGCCGCGAGTCGCACGGCGCTGTCCACCGGAATTGCGGGGCGACTGACCACCGCAGGTGGTGCACCGCACGCGGCGAGGACGAGAGGCAAGGAATAGATGATATATCGCATATATGAGTAAACATATATACGAGATATTGTATATTCCAGTTTCGACGCCGCTGTACCTCTCGGACCGCTCGCCGTGCCATGTCGCTTCGCCACGCCTTGCTGGGATTTCTGTCCATTCGCCCGCTGAGCGGCTACGACCTCAAGCGCTACTTCGACGCGTCGGTCCGCCACTTCTGGACCGCGGATCAGGCGGCGATCTACCGCGCGCTCGGCGAGCTCGAGGCGGAGGCGCTCGTGCGCCACGAGCGGATCGCGCAGTCGAGCCGGCCCGACCGCAAGGTGTTCCATCTCACGGACGCAGGCCGAGCCGCGCTCGACGCGTGGTTGGCGACGCCCGCTCCATCGAACCCACGGCGTGAGCCGCTGCTCGTCCAGCTCTTCTTTGCCGGACGTCTCGCGCCGGAGGCGCTGCGCGAGCTCCTTCGCGCCGAGCTGGCCGCGACCGAGGCCGAACTCGAGGGGTTTCGCGGCATCGTGGCGGCCATCGAGGCCGAGGAGGCGTCGCTGGACGAGGCGACGCAGGTGGGGCCGCTCGTCACGATCGTCAACGGCGTACGGGCCGCGCTGGCGCAGCGGGACTGGCTGCGGGGGCTGCTCGCGCGTCAGGACGCGGGCACGCTCACGGTGGCCGCCCTACTTGAGGAACTGCGCACCCTGCTGGCCCACCCCCAACCGTAACGCATCGCGCGCGCTACTGCATGGCCGCCGTCAGGCGCGTCCACCACGCGTTGTCGAAGCTCGAGACAGCCGCCGGACTCAGACCGCCGGAGACCGGCGCGCGATCACCGAGCCGCACGACGACCAGATCGCGCGACGGCACGAGATAGAGCTTCTTGTCGTCCTTGCCGAGTGCGGCCACCAGATCAGCCGGCGCGGCGGGGAAGAGCGGGCCGGTGCCGGTGGGCAGGACGTAGGGCCCGGGCAGCCGATGCGAGGCGCCGCCGTTGAGCCACCAGAGCCAGCCGTACGACTGATTATCGGTCCCCGACCAACGGCGCGCTTGGGCGAGCGACGCACTATCTTGCAGCACTACCGCGCCATTCCAGCGACCGTTTTGCAGCATCAGCAGACCAAATCGTGCGAAGTCTCGCGCGCTCCCACGAAAGATGAAGCCCGGTTCTCCAGTGTCGGTGCTCGGGATGGCACTCGTCCGACTCATCCCGATGCGGGAGAAGAGCGCCGACTCGGCGAGCTGGGGCACCGTTTGGCCGCTCGCGCGCTCCAACACGCCGAAGAGCTGGTAGTACCCCGGGTTGTTGTAGTAGAACCGAGTGCCGGGGGGCGTCACGAACGTCAGCGAGTCGTCGAGTCCGGACGCCATCGAGAGGAGATGCCGGATCGTGATGGACGGCTCGGCGAGGGGCGCGCGTGACCAGCCCGTACCCAACTGGTTGCGAGCGGGTGCGTCGAGCGAGAGACGACCCTGCGCCGCAAGGTGCGTCACCAGGGCCGACGTGACCGTCTTGCCGGCGGAAAACCACGGGCCGGCCGTGTTTGCGGTCCAGCCACTCCAATACCGTTCGGCGACCAGACGACCGCGCCAGAGCACGACGACGGCGGTGGACTGTTGCGTGCCGGCCCAGTCGAGTGCGGCGGCGAGGGCGACCGAGTCGAATCCAGCAGCTCGGGGGCGGACGGTTTCCCACTCGTTGCCCGCGGTGGGCGGGAAGTACCAGCGGACGGCGTCCGTCAACGGCGGGTCGATGGTCTCGGGACCGGCCGTTGTCGACGAACAACCGGACAACAGGCTGCCGCCAATCAGGGAGCCGACGAGAGCGAGGTGCAGGCGCATGGCCTGATGACGCGCGGGGCGCCGTCGCGTTAACGCCGTGGCGCGCACGGCCCGCTGGCGGCCAGCCGTTGCCCCAGCTGCCCGAAGTCCCGAGCTTTCGCGGCTTGTCCTCTCCCGCCTCGCCATGTTCCTGCTTCTCGCCGCTCTCGCGCAGCCCGCGCCGCTCTCTCCCCCACCGTCCAGCACCCCAGCGGCGACCCCGGCCTCGGCGGTCTTCGCCGGGCGCGCGATGCAGCTCGATGTGCGGACACCTCGTGTCAGCAATGAAGAGATCGTGCTCGATGGCGACGCCAATGAGCCGGTCTGGCAGGGCGCGTCGGTCCTCACGCAGTTCACCTCGTACAACCCTGTGGACGGTCGCGCCGCGGAGGATTCAACGGAAGTGCGGCTGTTCTACACGCCCGACGCGCTGTACGTGAGTGTGCGCGCCTGGGCGCCGCCGGGGACGGTGCGCGCAACGCTCGCCGAGCGTGATCGCATCAGCAGCGACGATTGGGTGGCGATTCATCTCGACACCTTCAATGATCGGCGCCGCGCGTTCGTTTTCGCCGTGAACCCACTCGGCGTGCAGGCGGACGGCATGCGCAGCGAACAGAGTGCCGGACCCGGCGTGTCGCGCGCGTCGCTACAGGCCGCCGATCTCTCGCAGGACTTCCTGTGGCAGTCGGCGGGACGTCGTCTCGACGATGGCTTTGCGATCGAGATGCGCATCCCCTTCAAGTCGATCCGTTTCCAAATGGGACGGTCGCAGGATTGGGGGCTGCAGGTGGTGCGTCAGACGCAGCGCACAGGCTACCAGGATACGTGGGCTCCCACCTCGCGCTCGCAGCAGAGCTTCTCGGCGCAGGCTGGCTACCTGCGCGGACTTGGTGGCATGCAGCGTGGGCTCGTCCTGGACGTCACGCCGACCACGACGGCGTTCGCGAACGGGCGTCCCGATGCGAATGACGCCTGGCAGTATGGCACGCGTGGACAGTTCGGCGGCGACGTGCGCTGGGGCGCGACGGCGAACTTCACCGTCAACGCCACGGTCAATCCCGACTTCAGTCAGGTGGAGACCGATGTCGGCCAGATTCCGGGCGACGTACGCTTTGCGCTGTTCTTTCCCGAGCTGCGTCCCTTCTTCGTGGAGGGGAGCGAACAGTTCGACGCCCCCAATCAGCTGGTGTACACGCGTCGCATCCAGCAGCCGCTTGGCGCGCTGAAGATCACCGGCAAGGTGCCGCGCACCGACATCGGCGTGCTGAGTGCGCTCGATGCGTCGCGCACCAGCGCGAATGGACGCGACAACCCGCGTTACACGATCGTGCGCATTCGCCGCGATCTCGGCGAGCAGAGCGTCGCCGGTCTGCTGTTCACCGATCGTAGCGAGGGACGGCGCTTCAATCGGGTCGGCGGCTTCGATACGCGCCTCAACTTCGCAAGCGTGTACAGCGTGGAAGCACGCGCGGCTACCAGTCTGACCGGTGATGACGACGGATTGCGAAACGGGCGGCTGCTCGAACTCAACACGGGTCGCACCGGTCGGGCGTGGGGATACCGCGGCTCGCTCTCCGCCTTCTCACCGGAGTTCGAGACACAGAGTGGCTTCGTGAACCGCACCGACTTTGTGCGCGCACAGCTTTTCCAGCGGTGGACGCGCTTTGGCAAGAGCGGTGGCTGGTGGGACCAGCAGCAGCAGTTCTTCCGCTCGACCGTGCTGTGGAGCGACGCCGGATTCGCGGCGCGTGAGGCGCCGCTCGAGGTCACGCTCGCGGTGGACAACTCGTGGACACTACGCGGCGGGTGGCGCGCCAGCATCACCCCCGAATACAACGCGATCGCCTTCGATGCGAGGCGCTACGCGAATATCGCGACCATCACGCCCGCCGCGGGCGGTGGTGCCGATACGGCGACCTTCACGCCGCTGGGGCGGCAGCACACGCGTGGTGTTCGCTTCTCGCTGAACACGCCGCAGTGGCGGCGGCTTGGTGCGTCGGTCGAAGGACGCTATGCCACCGAGCCGGAGTTCTTCGAAACCGCGACCGCACAGCGACGCGATATCGAGTTTTCAGCCGACATGCGCCCAACGCCACAGTGGCGACTCTCGACGCTCTTCCGCTATCAGCAGTTCCTGCGCGAGCGTGATGGCACGGTGTTCAGCACGCAGATCGTGCCGCGATTCCGGGCGGACTATCAGTTCTCTCGCGCGCTGTTCGCGCGACTGATCGTGCAGGTGGAGTCGCGTGAGCGCGATGCGCTGCGTGATCCCCGGACGGAGCAGCCACTGTACCGGCGCTCATCGTCGGGTGCGCTCACGGCGCTCGGTGCGCAACGCTCCCTGCTGGGACGCGCCGATTGGCTCATTTCGTACCTGCCGAATCCCGGCACGGTGCTCTTCGTGGGGTACGGATCGGCGCTCGACGCCAGTCTCAGCATGCGACCCATCGACACCGAACGAACCAGCGATGGCGCGTTCGTGAAGTTCAGCTATCTCTTTCGCGTCGGCGTGCCGCGCACGGCAATGTCGATGCAGTAATGGTGTCTGTGCGCTCAGAAGAGCGCTCGGCCGTCGCCGAGCGCATTCACGCCGCAGTCCTTGCTCGCCTGCAAGCAGCGCACCACGATCGTCTCGAGCTCGGCCGCTGACCATCCGTTCATCCAGTCGGCGTGCGCCGAATAGCCACCGCGCATGGTGATGGGATACATGTCGGAGGTGAGTCGCCAGAAGGCCGGGTTTGCGCCGGCCTGCACTGGCCAGCGAAAGATCTCCGTGATGATGGGCAGCATCACCGGGTGCGACGCAGGACAGCGGCTGCGCGCGTCACTGCGATACTCGGGATACGCCATGTGCTGCTTGTGGTCGGGCGAATCGAGACGAATGCCATCCCAGCACTGCGGGAAGTTGATGACGAGCCGCACGATGTCCCCGACGGGACAGGAAGGAATTGCTCCGGTGTTCGTCGTCGCGGTGCGTTCGCATTCCCACGTCACGACCGGCAGCTGATTGATCACCTGTGGCTGTCCGACGTTGCTCGGATTGCCGGCAATCATGACCAATCCCTCCGGAATGGTGCGCACGGTCGCCGGTTCAACGTTGAAGCCGGTCTTGTAGTAGATCGTGGCAGCCGCCGGCGCGATCAGGTCGCTCGTGCGAACATCGAACAGTGCGGGGACCCAGTAGCCGGTGCGATTGATCGTACCACCGGCGCACGTGCCGTTGCCGGTCGTTCGCGCCGAGGCGGCGGTGGAGTTGGAAGTGATGCCGGTGTTGCCAAAGAACATGTGCAGGTGCGACTGATTCGCCGCGCCCGGATACACGATCGGATCGACGAACGCCATGTGCGAGAGCTCGCACGTCATGCGAAAGCTGCCTTCCGATGACGGTACGCCTGTGAAGGGATCGGTGCGTACGAGCGGGGTGGCCACTCCTGCGTCACCGCGCGGGACCAGCAGCAGATCGGCGTCGAGGCCCGCCATGCCGGGCATCAGGTTCTCGAGCACGTCGAACTGTGCGGGGCCGATCTCGCACCGGACATAATCGGCGGCCGGAGCATCGCGGAAACCGCGCGCGTAGCCGTCGCGCGCGCACGGCACCGACCCGTAGAACGTTTGCGTGACGCTCTGACCGTTGTTCGCAATCAGTCGTACATCACGACGGCCGATGAACTCGCACACGGCGCCCGTCAGCGAGCAGAAGGTCCACGACGGTGAGGGCTCGTGCACCGTGATCGACGGTGCGGTGGCGAGCGTCACACCGTTCACGATCGCGGTGACGCGCACGGGCGAGCCGGTTGACAGGGCAACGAACGTGGCGCGGTACGTGGAGTCGAAGCCGAAGTAGCGCGCGGCGGAGAGACGACCGGTGGCTGTTCCGTCGGCCACGCGCAGCTGCACCGTGCGATCGGCACCGAAGCGTGTGCGGTCGGCCGCGCGCGGGGTGATGACGATCGTGATCGCGTCGCCAACCGCGACGCGTTCCGCGGAGAGCGTCACGGACGAGGCCGTGGCCGACACGCCGGAGCTGTTGTCGGGCGGCGGCGGGGCGGGCGACAGATCGCTGCTGGCCGAGCACGCGGAGAGCACGGCGGCAAGCGCCATGACCGATGCGGTGGTGCGGGACAGGCAGCGGGTTGGCATTCCGTAGGATGCCCTGTGCGGCGCTGTGGCGAAAGGGCGCGCCGGCGCCTTCAAACCATCGCCGCGCCTGGCCTGTCCAAGCGGTGGTTGCGCCCTCCTCCTCGTCTCGCCGTCGCATGCTTCGCCACGTCACGCTCGCCGCTCGACTGCTCGCCCGGACTCCGTTCGTCACGGCGATTGCCGTCCTGTCCCTCGCGCTCGGCATTGGCGCGAACGCCGCGATCTTCTCGCTCTTCGATCAGATCCTGTTGCGTCCGCTTCCGGTGCCCAATCCGCAGGAGCTGATCAATCTGGGTGCGCCGGGACCCAAGCCGGGCTCGCAGAGCTGCAATCAGGCGGGTGATTGTGACGTCGTCTTCAGCTACCCGATGTACCGCGATCTCGAGCGACAGCAAGCGGTGCTGACGGGCCTGGCCGGACACGTCGCATTCGGAGTGAGTGTCGCGGTCAACAACGAGCCGGCCGCAGGCGAAGGCATGCTCGTGTCCGGTTCCTACTTTCCCACGCTGCAACTGCAGCCGGCGGTTGGTCGGTTGCTGCAGCCCGCCGATGACTCGATCCCGGGCGCGCACTATGTCGCGGTGATCTCGTACGAGTTCTGGCAGGATCGGTTCGGTGCCGATCCGCAGATCGCCGGCCGTACGATGATCATCAATGGTCGCACCTTCACCATTGTGGGTGTCGCGCCCGCGCAGTTCAATGGGACGACGCTCGGCAATCGTCCGCAGGTGTACGTCCCGCTCTCGATGCGGGCGGTTGTCGACCCCGGCTTTCGCGCGGACCGTCTTGAGGACCGCCGCGCGTACTGGGTGTACGTGTTCGGTCGCCGCAAGCCGGGGGTGTCACTTGAGCAGGCGACGGCGGCGCTCAACGCGATCTATCGGCCCATCATCACCGATGTCGAGTTCGCGCTGCAGGATGGCATGAGCGATCAGACGTTGCAGCGATTCCGTGAGAAGCGGCTGACCGTCGAGCCTGGACCGCAGGGACAGAGTTCCACGCATGCCGAAGCGAAGACACCGCTGTTGATGCTGTTCGGGGTGACCGGGGTCGTGTTGCTGATCGCCTGCGCGAACATCGCCAATCTGCTGCTGGCTCGCGGCGCGGGACGCGCGGCCGAAATGGGTGTGCGTCTGGCGTTGGGTGCGACGCGGCGGCATTTGTTGAGTCTCCTGCTCACGGAGTCGGTGCTGCTCGCGCTGCTGGGAGGACTGGTGAGTCTCGTCGTCGCGCAGTGGACGCTCACGTTCATCGGGTCGCTGATGCCGACCGATGCGAGTGATTCCCTGCGCTTTGCGCTGCAGCCGTCGGTGTTGTGGTTCGCGGCGGCGCTCTCCATCGGGACCGGCGTGCTGTTCGGGCTGTTTCCGGCCTTGCACAGCACGCGTGATGATCTCATCGGTGTCATTCGGGCGGGCGCCGGGCAACTCACAGGCGGCAAGGCGGCCACCCGCTTTCGCGCGGCGCTCGTGACGGTGCAGATCATGCTGTCGATGGCGCTGCTGGTGTCGGCCGGCTTGTTCCTGAAGAGTCTGTTCAACGTCTCGCGTGTCCAGCTCGGCATGGATGTCACGCCCTTCGCGACGTTCGCTCTGGCGCCGAGTCGCGCAGGCTACGACACGACGCGCGCCGGCGTGTACTTCGCGCGTGTCGAGGACGAACTGAAGAGCATTACCGGCGTCACGGCGGTCACTTCATCGGTGGTGCCGCTGCTGGCGGGGAGCAACTGGGGGACCGACGTACTGGTGCAGGGGTTCGCCGACGGTCCCGACGTCGATGACAACGCGCGATTCAACGCGGTCAGCGCCGGCTACTTCGGCGCGCTCGGAGTGACGCTACTGCAGGGGCGTGACTTCAGCAGCAGCGACGTGGCGGGCGCGCAGCGCGTGGCCATCGTGAACGAGGCGTTCGCCCGCAAGTTCAATCTCGGGCAGGATGCAGTCGGCAAGTTCATGGGGCAGGGCGATTCGCTCGATACGCAGATCATCGGGCTCATCCCGGACATCAAGTACAGCTCGGTGAAGGATACGGTGCCGCCCCTCTTCTACACACCGTGGCGACAGTCGACGCGGCACAGTGCGCTGTATTTCTACGTGAGAGGCACGCTGCCGCCGGAACTACTGTTGGCCACCATTCGCGACGTGGTCACGCGCATCGATCCCACGGTGCCGGTGGAGGAGCTGCGCACGATGACGCAGCAGATCCGTGAAAACGTGTTTCTCGATCGCATGATCTCCATTCTCTCGGCGGCATTCGCCGTGCTGGCCACGTTGCTCGCGGCCGTGGGGCTCTACGGCGTGCTCGCCTATTCCGTCACCCAGCGAACACGCGAGATCGGTGTGCGAATGGCGCTCGGTGCCGACGCCGGTGCTGTCCGGCGATTGGTCATGCGACAGGTGACAATGATGACCGCGATCGGCGCTGTGCTCGGCGTTGGTGCGGCTCTTGCGCTTGGTCGCGCCGCGCGCTCGCTGCTGTTCGGACTCGAAGGGCACGATCCACTCGTATTTGCGCTGAGTGTCGTGCTGCTGGCCGCGGTGGCGCTCGTGGCGGGGTACCTGCCAGCGCGTCGCGCGGCGCAGGTGGATCCGATGCACGCCTTGCGCTACGACTGAGCGTTCCGACCCTTCTGCTGACGTTTGCGCATGGATATCGCCCGACCTCCTCGCAAGAAGACGGCACGCACCGTCGCCATCGCCGCTGCCGTCGTGGGCGTGGTGCTCGCCACGATTGCACTTGCTGGTCTCGACCCGGCGGCGCCCACGGTACAGCGCGTCGCCATCCTCGTCGACTCGGTGCGACAGGGCGATGTCGTACGTGAGGTGCGCGGTCCCGGTACGCTCGTGCCGGAGCAGTTGCGCTTCATCACGGCGCAGGCGTCCGCTCGCATCGAGCGGAAGGCCGTCGAGGCGGGCGATCGTGTACGCGCCGGTCAGGTGCTGCTCGAGATGTCCAACCCCGATCTGCAGATTCAGACCATGCAGGCGGAGCAGCAGGTGCGGCAGGCGCGCATCGATCTCCTCAATCTCATCACCACGCTGCGCAGTGCGATCCTCACCCAGGAGGGGACGGTCGCCACCGCGCGCACGCAGCAGATCACCAGTGCGCAGGAAGCGCAGGCCGCCGATTCGTTGCACGTGCGGCAGCTCATTTCGCCGTTCGAGCGCAACACCCGCCGCGCGCAGGCCGACGAAGCCGAGGTGCGATACCGTGTGGAGCGCGAACGGCTCTCGCTGCTCAAGGCGTCCATCGATTCGCAGATTGCGACGCAGACGGGGCAGGTGCAGCAGCTCGAGGCGATCGCGGAGCGTCAACAGCAGCGGTTGGCCTCGTTGCAGGTGCGTGCGCCCGATGACGGCGTGCTGCAGGATCTCACGCTGCAGCTCGGGCAGTGGGTGCCCGAGGGTACGACGCTAGCGAAGGTCGTGCAGCCGGGTCGGCTGAAGGCGGTGTTGCGCATTCCCGAGTCGCAGGCGAAGGACGTGGCGGTCGGGCAAGCGGCCACCGTCGATACGCGCAATGGCGTCGTCCCCGGGCGCGTCGTGCGCAAGGACCCGGCAGCGATTCAGGGCACGGTCACCGTGGACATCGCGCTCGAAGGGCCGTTGCCGGCGGGCGCGGTGCCTGATCTGTCGGTGGACGGCACGATCCGCATCGAGACGCTGTCGAATGTGTTGCACACGGGGCGTCCGGCCTTCGGTGGCGCGAACGGTCAGGTCGGGCTCTTCAAGCTCACACCCGATGGTGACGCCGCCATTCGCGTGCCGGTGCGGCTCGGTCGCACGTCCGTCAACACCGTGGAAATCCTCGATGGGCTCGGCATCGGGGATCGCGTGATTCTGAGCGACATGACGCCGTACGCCGCCGCCGATCGCGTGCGCATCAAGTGATCGATCCACCACACCACGCTCTCACCAACCGCCTCCATGTCGTCCACCTCCTCGCTCATCCAGCTCACCGGCATTCGCAAGGTCTTCCTCACCGACGAAGTCGAGACGCACGCGCTGCAGGACATCCACTTCGAGATTCGGCAGGGCGAATACGTGGCCATCAGTGGTCCGTCGGGGTGCGGCAAGACGACGCTGCTGTCGATTCTGGGCTTGCTCGACGCGCCGAGTGCGGGCGAGTATCTGTTGGCGGGACAGCGTGTATCGGGACTCGCGGCGGTGGAGCGGGCGCGCGTGCGCAATCGGCAGATCGGCTTCATCTTTCAGGCGTTCAACCTGATTGGCGATCTCACGGTGTTCGAGAATGTGGAACTGCCCCTCACCTACCGAGACATGGCCGCGAGCGAGCGGCGCGACCGCGTGGCCGCCGCACTGGAGCGCGTGGGGATGAGTCATCGGACGAAGCACTATCCGCCGCAGCTGTCGGGTGGTCAGCAGCAGCGCGTGGCCGTGGCGCGCGCCGTGGCGGGCGATCCGGCGATTCTGCTGGCCGACGAACCCACCGGCAATCTCGATTCCAAGAATGGCGAGGCGGTGATGGAGTTGCTCGGTGAACTCAACGCCGCGGGTGCGACGATCTGCATGGTGACGCACGACGCGCGTTATGTACGGCAGGCAGGGCGCGAGGTGCAGTTATTCGACGGCAAGGTGGTGGAGGGAGTGGGTGTCGCGTGAACCGGCGCCGCAGGCGCACGCCGAGTTTTTCCCGAGCGCGGCGGCCTTTCGTGCGTGGCTGATCGAGCATCACGCCACGGCGGCGGAACTGCTCGTTGGGTACTACAAGGTGGGTACGGGTCGACCAAGCATGACGTGGTCCGACTCGGTCGACGAAGCGCTCTGTTTCGGGTGGATCGACGGTGTTCGACGACGCATCGATGATCACTCGTACATGATTCGCTTCACGCCACGTCGGCCGACCTCGATCTGGAGTGCGGTGAACCTGGCGAAGATCAAGGCCCTCACGGCGGCGGGACGCATGCACCCGGCAGGCATTCGCGCTTACGAGACGCGGCAGGCGTCACGAGAAGGGGTGTATTCCTTCGAACAGACGGAACCCGCCGCGTTCGACGCGGCGCAGGAGGCGCTGTTTCGTCGTGATGCAGCGGCGTGGGCGTATTTCGAGCGCGCGCCGGCGGGCTACCGGCGAACGGTGACGCACTGGGTCATCAGTGCGAAGCAACCCGCCACACGCGAGCGCCGCCTCGCGCAGCTGATGCAGGCGTGTCGCGAGGGGCGGCGGTTGTCGTAGGCGGGCTGCCGTACGACTACAGCGACGTGGTGCGCACTCCAGGGGTGGCAAGGAACTCGCTCGCGATCTCGCGGGGACGAGCGCGAAAGGTGGTCGGTTCCGGGGTAACCTGCGTGAAGCGATCCAGCCGAAAGGTTCGAGCGGACTCACGGAGAAAATCGAACGCCAGCACGTACCACGCCGGCCAGTTGATGAGCAGCACGTGCGGCTCGAGTCGGCGTTGTGTACGCCTCCCGTCCTGCCGTTCGTAGGTCACGCTCACGGTTCGCTCCTCCACGAACGCGGCCTGGAGTGACCGAGCCGGTGGGCCAGTGGGCGTCGCGTAGCTGTCGCGAACCGCCGGCGAGGCAGGGGCACCGACGAGAATGCGCTCGCGCAGCGGGGTGAGGCGGCGTCGTTCCGCAGTCGGAAACGCGTCGACCAGCTTGCGGCGCGCACGGCTGAGATCGGCCGCAAACATGGGGAAGCCGGTACGTTCTGCGACCGCAAGTGCGAGCAGCGCGCACAGCGCTTCATCGCGCGAGAGCAGCACCTTGCCAATGCCCCAGTTACCGCGGAGGCGCAGACCTCCGCCGCGTCCTCGGTCGGCTTCCACGGGATACCCTCGATCGCGCAACACATCGAGGTCGCGAAAGATGCTGCGCACGCTCACGCCAAGATCATCGGCCAGCGCGCGTGCCGTGATACCAGGTCGATCGCGCAGAACGCGCGCAAGCAGATCGAGTCGGTCGGCGCGGGTAGTCGCGGAGGAGCGGGGCACCGATGAAATATGCCATGATACGACATGATATGCGACATTCTCCCGTGGTCCACCGAACGCACTGTTGCTCGCACCAGGAGATCCCGCATGTCCGCTGCCCCAACCCCCGCCCCCCCCGCTGCCGCCGCACCGCTTCCGCCGGAGGGCGCGACCATCGTGGTGGAGTGGGCCCCGTTTCGCCTCGCTGATGGGGTGACCTCGTCAGCGCTGCTCGCCGCGTCCGACCGCCTTCACGACGAGGTGCTGCGCCACCAGCCAGGTTTCCTGCGCCGTGAGCTGCTGAGCGGTGACGACGGCCAGTGGGCCGATCTCGTCTTCTGGGCCGATCGCGCCGCCGCCGACGCGGTGATGGCGTTGGCGGCGACGGAGCCGGCGTTCGGCGGCTACTTTGCGTGCATGCAGGGCGCAGCGCTGCAGTTTGCTCGACGCATGCGGATCTACTGATCCTCCGCGGTCGCCCTCACGGCAACCGATATGCGACGACGGCGTCACCGGCGCCGAAGCGCTCCCCATCTCCGCCGGCGGCGATCACGACATACTGTCGACCGTTGGCGGCGACGTATGTCATCGGCGTCGCCTTGCCGCCGGCCGGCAGTGACGTGCTCCAGAGCTCGCGTCCGGTCTCCACATCGAAGGCGCGAAACGCGCGATCCAGCGTCGCCGCGATGAACACCAGACCGCCAGCCGTGACGATGGCGCCGCCAAGGTTGGGCGATCCGAGCGGTGGCGTGCGCGCGGGGGCCGGGGACAGGTTGCCCAGCGGTACGGACCACGCGATGGCCCGCGACGCGAGATCGACGGCCACGAGTGAACCAAAGGGTGGCGGTGTACACGGGACGCCATCCGGGCCAATGAGCAGCCCACGGACCTGGTGATACGGGGTGTTGCGAAGGCGATTCACCTGATGGCCTCGGGCGGAGGCCTCGCGACGGAGCGCCGCGAGATCGGTCCCGTCGGTCGGCACGAGGCGAATGAACGCGGCGATCGTGTTGACCGGCACGATCGCCCACTCGCGAGTGGCGTCCCACGCCACGCCGCCCCAATGCGCACCGCCGATGTTCGACGGAAAGGCGAGCGTCCCGCGTTCGCTCGGCGGCGTGAAGATCCCGTCGTTGCGAAGCGAAGCGATCTGTGCCCGGCACGCTGCGCGCGACTCCGCCGTGATACCGAACGCTTCTTCGACGGACAGTGCGTGCGGACTCAACGGTGGCAGCGTGCTGAAGGGTTGGGTCGGCCACGCGACTTCGCCGGGCACATCGCTCGCGGGCACCGACCGCTCCTCGACGGGAACGAGCGGAACACCCGTCTCACGGTCGAGCACGAACAGCATGCCGGTCTTCGTGGCCTGCAGCACCGCAGGTCGGATTCGACCATCGATGGTGAGATCCACGAGCGACGGCGGCGACGCATTGTCGTAGTCCCACAGATCGTGGTGCACCGTCTGAAAGTGCCACACGACCTCCCCGGTGGACGCGCGCAGCGCGACAATGCTGTTTGCATAGTCGTTGCGACCACGACGCGCACCGCCGAAGTAGTCCGGACTGGGTGCGGACGTGGGCACGAACACCAGGCCGCGCACCGAGTCGGCGGCGATGACGCTCCACGCGTTGGCGGCGCCGGTGCGATGGGCACCGAGACCTTGCCACGTGCTGTACGCCGGGTCCGTCACCTCTTGCGGCACCGGATCCCAGCTCCAGATCTTGCGACCGGTGCGCGCGTCGTAGGCGCGCACTTCGCCGCTGGCGGCATCGGTGCGATTGTTGTCGGCAACGGCGGATCCCACCACGATGAGCCCGTTGATGATGGCGGGTGGTGATGTGACCTCGTACTCCGCGAACTCGAACGGCGCGTTGCGCAACCCTTCGCGCAGCGACACGACGCCGTGACGGCCGAACGTGCGGCACGGCGATCCATCACGCGCATCGAGCGCGAGCAGCCGAGCGTCGATCGTCGCCGCAATAATGCGTCGCTGGCAGGATGTGCCGTCGGTGGCAGCCGGATCGCGCCACGCCGACACGCCGCGCGACGTGAAATCACCGAACGCCGCTCGCACGTCGACCTTCGCGTCGAACCGCCAGCGTTCCTGGCCCGTGACCGGGTCGAGAGCGATGATCTTGCCGAGTGGCGTGCTCAGGAACAGGGTGCCATCGACGAGGATCGGGGTCGCTTCAAACGACCTCGTTCCCGGCAGCAGCTCGCCGGTGCGGAACGTCCAGGCCGTGGTGAGCGAGGCGACGTTGGTGCGGTCGATCTGCGTGATCGGTGAGAATCGACTACCTCCCGCGTCGCCGCCATAGGCGGGCCACTCGGTAGGCGTGGCGCGTGCCAGCGTCTGCTGCGGACTCGCGACGCGCGTGGTTGCGCTCAGCGCGATGAAGCAGAGCGCTGTCAAACAGCGACGGCGAGTAAATCGACGAGGACGCGGCGGAACAGCGGTGCGACGGTGCATCAGGACTCCCGGTTGTGGTATGTCGGCAGCATCTCGTGGTGCGCCTTGCCGACGTGCACCTGCGGGGATGACCGGGACCACGACAGGGTCGACGCGGACTCGCCCCCTCGTCTCAGCGTTCGTCGGTAGCGCGCGCGGCTCGAAAGCGGCGGCTCCAACTCAGCGACGTCCCGTTGTGCAGTACCACGCGGTAATCCCCGTGGGACCATGGCTGGATCTCGCGAATCGCATCCATGCGGACGAGATCGCTCTTGTTGAGTTGCAGAAACTGCGCAGGGTCGAGACGGTGCACGAGCGAGTGCAGCGTTCGACGAACGCGGAACGTGTGTGTGCCGCTGTGGATCTCGCAGTAGTTGCGCTGCGCGCGGACGTGATCGATACGCTCGACCGGCAGTAGCCAGGCGCGGGATTCGTCGTGTACGAGCAGACGCGGCAGGTAGGGCGTGTTGGCCTCGACCACCGCCGCGATGGCGCGCATGCCGCGTCGGCGTTCGGGGCTGCTACCCCCTACCAGCTGTCGCGCGCGGTCGAGCGCGGCCAGCAGTCGGGCCGGTTGTACGGGCTTCAGCACGTAGTCCACAGCGCGGGCATCGAACGCCGCGAGGGCGTGTTCGTCAAAGGCCGTGCAGAAGATCGTGAGTGGCATCGCATCACCCATGGCGGCGACGAGTCCGAAGCCGTCGAGTCGGGGCATCTGGATGTCGAGCAGCACGACGTCCACGCCGCCCTCGAGGATGCGGGCGGTCGCCGCTTCACCATCGGCCGCTTCACCCACGACTTCGAGTCGTCGATCGGCCGGCAGTGCTCCGACCAATCGCCGCAGGCGGGTGCGGGCGGGTGCCTCATCGTCCACGATCAAGAGGCGAAGCGTGGGCCCTGGTACGGGATCGGGAGGCATCAGCGGCGCCGAAGCGGCAGGGTCACGAGGACTTCGAATCCTCCGTCGGTTCGTCGCGTCGTGAGTACGCCATCGTTCCCGAACAGCAGGGCAAGGCGCTGCGTGGTGGACGAGAGGCCGGTTCCGGAGGCAGGTGGCGGACCGGTGAAGCCCGGCCCATCGTCGGTGACGCTGAGGCTGAGGCGCTGTTCCGACACGACGGCCTGAACGTCGATGCGGGCGCGACCCTCGCGTTCCAGGCGCCCATGCCGCACTGCGTTTTCGACCAACGGTTGCAGCAGCAGCGGCGGTACCAGCGCGTCCTCCGCCGACGGTGCCCGGGCAATGTCCAGCGTGAGTGCGGATCCGAAGCGCGCGCGCATCAACGCCGCGTAGGCATCGAGCAAGTCGAACTCCTCGCGCAGCGGAACGAGCGGCACGTCGTTGCGACGATAGGCGGCGCGCAACAGGTCGGCGAGGCGCCCGATGAGATCGTCAGCCTGCTGGGGATCCTCGTGCAGGCGCGCGGCGATCGTATTGAGCGCATTGAACAGGAAGTGCGGTTGCAGCTGCAGCTGGAGCGCACGGAGCCGACTCGCCGTCAGCGCACGCTCGAGGGACAGGGCACGCGCCGATTCCAGACGCCGCTCGGCAAGACTGTCGGCCAACCAGAGCGCCAGCAGGATTGTCGTGATGCCGATCAGCGAGCCGGGCACTTCCATCAGATAGCGCAGTGGCATTCGACCGTAGTCGTAGGAGCCGCGTCCGAGGAGCGGAAACAGCACCGTGCGTGACGCCCACATGAACGTGGTGTTCGCGGCGCTCAGCAGCAGCGCCACGCCGAGATAGCCTGGCAATCGCGGCCCGAACGGCGCGTCTCGCAGTGGCCAATGCCGCCACACGGCAAACAGCACCCCGCTCAGGATCCACGAGCCGAACGCACCGGTGCACTCCTCGATGAGGCGAGCGCCCGCCGTGCCGGCGTCGTCGCGTGCGAGATCATCGAGCCACAGATACGTGAAGCGCAGCACGGCAAACGTCGTGTGCGCGAGGCCGGAGACGCGCCAGAACTGCGGCCACGACGTCGCGGCGACGGCACGCTCGGTGCTGGTCGGGCGATCGACCACGGCGTCGATGCGTTCACGCTCGGTCAGGTTGGCTGGCGCTGGCACCTGGCGAATCTCGTGCGCGCGTGCGGTCGTGCCAAGCCGGGCGAGGACGTCGGGGATCTGGCGTGGGACGAGCGGGCCGCAACGCGCGGCGCTTGCCGATACGGGTGGTGCGGTACAGCTTCTGCCCTTCCCCCGTCCCCTCGTGTTACACTCGACCGCCGGCTGCCAGGAGCCAACGATGCGTCTCGGTGCCTTTTCCGTCAGTCTGGCCGTGAAGGATCTCGCCGCCTCGCGCGCCTTCTACGAACGTCTCGGCTTCTCGGTGTTCGGCGGCGCGCAGGAACAGGGGTGGCTCATCATGAAGCACGAGACGACGCTCATCGGGCTCTTCCAGGGGATGTTCGAGAAGAACACGCTGACCTTCAATCCCGGGTGGAACAGCGATGCGCAGCTCGTGCCCGGGTTCGACGACGTGCGGGCCATTCAGGAAAAGCTCCTGGCCGCCGGTCTCGAACTGTTGCAGCAGGCCGATCCCGACACGAGCGGTCCGGCGTACATCGCGCTCGTCGATCCAGACGGGAATCCGATTCTCATCGACCAGCACGTCTGAACGACGACGCTCACGACGCCGGTTCGCCGCGCGTTGTCGCCTACTGGTCGACCGTGACGAAGTACTGCTGCTGCGCGGCGGCACTCGTCGCGCTCGGCGCCTGCGCATAGGTCCCGTCTGGCCGAAGCGTCCAGCCGCACGGATCGCGCAGGTAGTGGGCAAGCAAGGCGTCCAACGTGGCGCGATGCGTTACGTCGACGACCGGAACGAGCAGCTCGACGCGACGCCGAAGATTGCGCGGACGCAGATCGGCGGAGCCGATGAAGTACTCCGGTTCGCCACCATTGGCGAATCGATACACGCGCGAGTGTTCGAGCCAGCGCCCCACCGCCGACACGACGCGGATCCGGTCGGAAAGTCCGGGCACACCCGGCCGCAACGTGCAGATGCCACGCACGATCAGTTCGATCTGCACACCCGCCTGTGACGCGCGATAGAGCGCGCGCACCACTTCGGTGTCGGCGAGCCCGTTCACCTTGATCGCGATCGCCGCTGGCCGACCAGCGGCGGCGTGCTGCGTCTCCCGGTCAATGCGCTGCAACACCTCGGCGAGCAGATGCGCCGGCGAGACGAGCGCCTGCTCCATGCGCACCTCCGACACGGCAATCTCACCGCGCAGTACCGCGAGCAGCGTCTGCACATCGCCGGTGAGTTCGCGGCGCGATGAGAAGAGCGACACATCGGTGTACTGCCGCCCCGAGCGCGGGTTGTAGTTGCCCGTTCCCACGTGCGCGTACTGCCGCAGTGTCTCGCCCTCGCGTCGCTCGACGAGTGCAACCTTCGCGTGCACCTTGAGGCCGGGCATCCCATAGACGACGCGGCCGCCAGCGCGCTCGAGCAGGCGCGCCCAGCGCACGTTGTGCGCCTCGTCGAAGCGCGCTTGCAGCTCCACGAAGGCGAAGACGCGCTTGCCGGCGGCGGCCGCATCGAGTAGCGCATGCACGATGGGCGACGGATCACCCACGCGATACAGCGTGGCACCGATCGCCGTCACGGCCGGATCATGCGCCGCTTCGGTGAAGAACCGGACGACGGTGTCATCGAACGCCTCGAACGGGTGATGGGCGAGCACGTCCCCACGGTGCAGCTGATCCATGATCGACACGTTCGGCGCAAACGGCGACCGCGGCGTGATCGCGGCGTACTCGAACGGAGTGCCACGGGGGAGCGGCAGCGACGACAGGCAGCGCAGATCGAGCAGCCCATCGATCACTTGCGGCTCGGTCACGGTGATCTCGCGATCACGACCGAGTGCTTCGCGGTGCAGGCTGTCGAGAATGAGCCGCGCCACGTCGTCGGACAGCCCCCGCTCCACTTCGACACGCACCGCCGGATTGAGGGGACGCCGCTCCGTCGCCCACGCGACCGCGTCGAGCAGGTCGGTCGCGTCACTTTCGTGCACCGGCAGTTCGCCACCCCGCGTGACCCGAAAGAGATGCGCGCCTTCGACCACGGCGTTCGGATACAGACGATGCGCAAACACGCGCAGCAGTTCCTCGACAGCAATCACCGCCCCTGCACGCCCCGGCACGGGCAGCAGCCGCGGCACGTCGGTCGGCAGTTCGTGCTCGGCCAGTCGTGCGCGCTCGCCGGGGCCCGCGCGATACACGATCGCCACGAAGAGCCCGAGGTGCGGCAAGTGCGGCAGCGGATGCCCAGGACTCAGCGTGATCGCGTGCGTCATCAGATCGGGCTGGATCTCCTGCAGATACCGCCAGCGCAGCGCCTCCTGCTCCTCGGGCGTGAGGGCATGCCACGTCACGAGTCCCACCCCGGCCTCCGCTGCCTCCCCCAGGCACTGCAGCGCACACTGGGACTGCCGCGCGATCAGTGCGGCGAGCTGCGATTCGATCGCCGCGAGGCGCGCCGTGTGACTGCCGCCGGCCAACGCGTCGAAGACCGCCGGCACCTCACGGCCCGCCTGCTCCTCGACGGCCGCGCGGCGCAGCTCGGCGAGACGCACCATGTACAGCTCATCGAGGTTGCTCGTGAGAATACCCAGAAAGCGCAGCCGCTCGAGCAGCGGTGTGGACGCGTCTTCCGCGAGCGCGAGCACGCGCCACTGGAAGGCGAGCAGGCTCAATTCGGCGTCGATCAGGTCGGGGGCGAGCACGCGCCAAAGCTCGCGGCTCGCCCCTCGACCGGCAACCTCAGACCCGCGCGCGGGTCACGGTCGGCGCCGAACGGGCGCAGCGGACCGATTCGATCGCATCGCACCAGCCGCCGGTGCGACGCCGCCGAACTCGAAGGCGCCGATATCGCACACCCCCTGCCGTGCGAAGCCGCGCTGATCTGCCGGCAGGCACGCTGACGGGACCCCGCCGTCAATGGCGGCGCTGCCGGCCAACAGCGCGTGCGTGGGCGTCGGTCCACCGTTGTCGGTTTGCGCCACATTGATCCCCGCGGGCGTGTTGCGCTTGTCCGAGGGCAGGGTGAAGAACGGATTGCACGTCGGATCGTCGGAGAGGTTGCCGCCACCTGAGGCGATGACCATCGGGATGACGTTGTTGCAGTTCTGTCCCGCACCGAGCCGGAGATTGCCAGCCAGCAGCGAGTTGGTGATGGTGAGGTTACCACTCGGCGAGTTGCTGGCGATACCCGCACCGAAGCCCGTGGCGAGGTTACCGATCAACGTCGCGTGCAACACCGTCGCCGTGCCGGTGGCACCGATCCCGCCACCGTTCACTGCGCTGTTTCCCGTGAGCGTCACGTTGCGAATCGTGGAGATGGCGGTGCTCGACGTGAAAATTCCGCCGCCGTTACCAGTGGCTGTCGAGTTGCCGTTGAAGGTGCTCTGCTCGATGAGCGCGGCGGCGCCACCGACCGTGACACCGCCACCGCCGGTCAGGGCCACGTTGTCTTGCACGCGCAGCGTACGCAGTGTGCTCGCACCGCTGCCCACAATCTGCAATCCGCCACCTTGGGTTTCCGCGCGATTGCGCGAGATCTGCGCATCAGTGACCACGAGCGGGAGCGAGCTGTTCCGGCTCAGCCCGCCTCCGGTGGCCGTGACGGAGCGATTGTCGTCGAGCACACCACCCGTGATCGTAAGGGCGACGGCTCCGAAGACGCCGAGGCCGCCACCGTCGGACTGCGCTCGGTTCCCCGTGATGCGCGCGCCGGTGAGTGTGGCCGTGGTCGTTGCGGCGTTCGCGGCGAGCTGCACACCGCCACCGCGTGCGCCCGCCACGTTGTTCGTGAACTGTGTGTTCGTGAGCGTGAGCGTTCCGTCCTGCACGAGCAGCCCACCGCCAGCGCCCAATATCGCCTGATTATCACGCACCACGCCGTTGCTCATCACGACCGCGGTGCTGCTGTTGAGCGCGAACGCGCCGCCGGAGCCGCCCGCGCGATTCGCAGCCGCCGTGATGTCGGTGAGCCGCACCGTGGCACCGCTACTCCACACGGCCCCTCCCCAACCGGTCTCCGTCACGTTGCCGCTCGCACTACCGCCCGTCATCTCGAAGGTGGTACCGCTGCCGACCCACGCACCACCGCCACCCTGCGTGCTGCTCGGAGGACCGTTGGCCTGATTGGAGTCCATCAATACGGCCGTGAGCCGAGCGCTCGCGGAGTTCTGCAGGTAGAAGCCACCACCACCCGTGCTGTCGGCGATATTGAGTCGGACGCGACTGTTGCTGAGCACCGCGTTCGTCGAGCCGGTGAACGCGAGACCACCGCCGCGAGTACTGGCCCGATTGCCCTCGATGGTGCTCGCCGCGATCGTGAGCGAAGCGACGTTGAACGCCAATATCCCGGCGCCGAATCGGGAACGATTGCCGGTGATCGAAGTGCCACTGATGGTGGCTGATGCGAGGCCGTTCGTGAGCGACAGACCACCCGCGTTGACCGGGCTCTCGTTGTCTCGAATGGTGGTACCGCGCAGCACGAGTGAGCCGCTGGCGCCCTCGGCCAGCAGGCCGCCACCGGTGCCGGCGCCCCCTTCCACCACGTTGCCTCGCACGTCCACGGTGTCGAGTGTGAGCGAGGCGTCGAGGACTCGTACGCCACCGCCCCACCCGTGCGACACGCGATTGAAGCGGACGGCGCCACCACGCATGTGCACGACGGCCCCCGTGGCGAGACTCAGACCACCACCCGGTTGCAGATCACCCACGGTCCGATTCGAATCCAGCACAACGTTGCGGAGCGAACCGCGCGCGCCGCTCGTGAAGCGGATTCCACCACCGTTGCCACCACGCGCCTCGTTGGCGACGACGCGCACATCGGTCAGGCTGACGTCGGCACTATCGCCGACAGCAATGCCGGCGCCGCCACCAGCGACGCCACCGCGAACGGTGAGCCCGAGCAGTGACGCCTGGATGGCCCCGCGAAACTCGAAGCCGCGGCGGAAGCTTGCGACCGTGCCATTTGCGTTCAGGGTGAGCTCATGCACGCCGGGTCCGATGATGTGCACCGGCGATTCGATGATGGGGAGCGCGCTGCTCAACGTGATCGTCCCGCTGCTCGCGGGCAGCACGTGAATCGTGTCCACGTTCGACTGCGCGTTGGCCGCGCTGAGCGCTTCCCGCAGCGAGCAATGCGTGAACGTGCACGCGCCATCGTTCGCGTCGTCGAGGGCGGCGACACGCCATGCGGATCGCACGGTGAGCACGCTCGTGGCAGCGCGTGTGGTGTCGAGGACGCTCCGCGCAGTGACCGCGCAGTTGCCGGCGGTTTGCCCCGAGGCGAAGGTGATGGACGCGCCACTCCCTGCGATACTGCCGCAGCTGGTGCTCCAGTGCACGGCTGTGTTGGTCGTCCCGCTGACGGTGGCGGTCAGCGGGACCGGTTCACCACGCCACACCGTCTGGGTCGCCGGGGAGAGGCTGATCTGCACCGGTGTGACTGTGGCGGTGGCACTGGCCGTGCGTGTGGGATCGACGACGCTCGCTGCTGTGATCGTGTAGGTGCCGCCCGTCACCGGTGCGGTCCAGGTCACCGTTACACCGTTGCCGCTGATGCTGCCGCCCGTGGCGCTCCACGTGACGTTGGGATTGCTGCTATTGCTGACCGATGCGGTGAGTGTCTGGGTGCCAGCCGCGCCAACGGTAAACGCGGTGCTGGAGAGACTCAAGCCGATCGGGGTGACGTTCACCGTGGCCGACGCGGCGCGTGTCGGGTCGGCTTCGCTCGTCGCGGTAATGGTATACGGACCGCCGCCAAACGGTGCCGTCCACGTGGCCGATGTGCCCGCCCCGTTGATGATGCCGCCGGATGCGGTCCACCGTACGCCGGCGTTCGTACTGTTCGTCACCGACGCGGTGAACGTCTGGGTTTCGCCGCCGTTCACTGTTGCCGTGCCGGGCGTGATCGCGATGGCGATGGCCGGCGCAGGCGCCGTGCTGTCACTGCCACCACACGCGGCCATGGCGGCGATCAGGAGGATGGGCAGCAGCGTCACCGCTCGGGCGAGACGCCGGCATCGCGGCGGGCGCTGTCCTGGACACGAGAACATCAGCAGCTCCAGACGAGGGGGTCGGGCGGCCGATATGGAGGACGACGAGGCCGCGCACTGCTGACGCGCAGTTCAAGCGGCAATGGGGTCAGCGACGCTCAGCCTCGCGAGGGTGCCACCGGCGACGGCGACGGTCGAGCCGGTCGGCTCAGTGCCCCGCGCCGAGCGTGCGTCCGGGCTCGCGGTAGAACGAGTTGTTGATCATCGACATGGTGTAGTGCTGGAGGTACGCCAGCAGACGCTGCGAGCGCGCCGACTGCTGGGCTGGCGGCAGGCGCGTGACGCGCGCTCCCGTGCGTTCCCGTTCGTACGTCAGCACGCGCTCGCGTCCGTCGGGCGTGCGCTCCAGGACCCCATCGGCGCGCACCATCCAGTAGGTCTCATCGGAGGCGAGTACCGCTTCCCCGACATGCGTCGCAAAGAGCGAATGGCCGAAGCGTGGCACGTGCGTGGG
>ERZ1066121.707-NODE-707-length-28739-cov-12.098069_pt1 | contig 28739 bp, 27 predicted proteins | sample MGYA00382768_ERZ1066121 | MGnify/ENA primary metagenome ERZ1066121 (study PRJEB33369, sample SAMEA5778351) | biofilm metagenome | biome: Industrial cooling water; feature: Water cooling tower basin; material: Biofilm | place: United Arab Emirates | collected...
CTATTACCAGTTAAAGAAGAATTTTTATTAATTAAGTATTATGACTTTAATCTCTAAAGTAAAATTCTGGGAACACAGATTATTTTATATCTTTTGCTGGGGATTTTGGATTTGGAGATTTTGCTTAGTAAGTGTTTCTGCTGAAGCTAACCAAAATACTAAAGTATTTAGTACGATAAGTAATACTAACCAAAACACTAAAGTGTTTAATACTAATCAAAGTAGTACGGTGTTGGGCAGAATAATTATGATTCCGTCAAATGCTGCTGTACAAATATCTAATTGGTTACAACCTAAGTTAGTTAAAAGTGTTATTGAGCAATATACTCCTTATGTTTATGCTTACTTTCACTCCGCAGTTTGGCACTCTATTCATGCACGTGCGAGATTAGCTAAAGTACCTGTTATTATGTACCACGACATCCTGCCGCAAAAGTTCGTTTCTTGGGATGTAACTCCTGCTGAATTAGAGCAACATTTTCAAGAAATTAAAGCAAGTGGCGCCACTCCTATTAGTATAGATTTATTGGCGATGCATTTACGAACAGGAATGCCGTTACCCAAAAAACCAATTGTATTGACATTTGATGACGGTTATGCTGGGCATTATGAGTATGTCTATCCACTGCTTAAAAAATATAATTTTCCAGCAATGTTCGGAATTTATATTAAAGGGGTAGGAAATAATGTTGGAAGAAGGCACGTTAGCTGGGAACAAGTAAAAGAAATGGCATCTAACCCACTAGTGACAATATCATGCCACACTTTAACCCATCCGCTTGATTTAAGGCGCCTGTCTGACGAGCAACTGCAAATCGAAGTTATGCAATCCAAAAGTATTTTGGAATCATATTTACATATTCCTATACGCTACTTTACCTACCCTGTTGGTAAGTTTGATGAAAGAGTTGCTAATTGGGTAAAAAAATCGGGCTATGAGCTTGCATTTACAATGGATGACACTTCAGACAAATTTGCCGGAGTTTCCAATAATTTATTATCTGTCGAACGTATTGGTCAATCAGGCTTAAACAATGCTCTCGCACAAGCTTGGGGAGGCGTAAATAAGTAAAAAGTGCTGAGTGCTGAGGAAATAAGTGATGAGTGATGAGTGCTGAGTGCTGAGTGGCAATTTAAGAGTTATTACTCAGCACTCAGCACTTTCAACTCAGCACTCTATCTCAGCACTCTATTTATACTGTTGCAGCAGCTTTGGTGAGTGCGGCAAGTTCGCCTTTAGCGTACTTAGCAGCGAAGTCATCTAAAGACATTTGCTTGATTTTGCTTCCGTTACCAGCAGTACCAAACTGTTGATATCGGTCAGCACAAACTTTTTGCATGTACTTGATGGAAGGTTTGAGGAAGTGACGGGGGTCAAATTCCTTAGTGTCTTTCGCTAACGCTTCACGCACAGCAGCGGTGATAGCCAAACGGTTGTCGGTGTCGATGTTTACTTTACGTACACCGCACTTGATACCTTTTTGAATTTCTTCAACTGGTACACCGTAGGTTTCTGGAATGGCGCCACCGTATTGGTTAATTAATGCAATTAAATCTTCTGGTACAGATGAAGAACCATGCATTACCAAGTGGGTGTTAGGCAAACGACGGTGAATTTCTTCAATGCGGCTAATTGCCAAAATTTCGCCAGTTGGTTTGCGGGTAAACTTGTAGGCGCCGTGGCTGGTACCAATAGCAACAGCTAAAGCATCTACTTGTGTTTGTTCAACGAATTGAACCGCTTCGTCGGGGTCGGTTAGAAGTTGGGAATGGTCGAGTTTACCTTCAAAACCATGTCCGTCTTCTGCTTCACCCATACCTGTTTCCAATGAACCCAAACAGCCAAGTTCACCTTCAACACTTACACCCAAAGAGTGAGCTACTTTCACTACTTCGCGAGTAACGTTAACGTTATACTCAAAGCTTGCGGGGGTTTTGGCATCAGCTTGTAATGAACCATCCATCATTACACTGGTAAAGCCATTTTTCATTGCTGAATAGCAAGTTGCTGGCTCGTTACCGTGGTCTTGGTGCATCGCAATAGGAAGATGAGGATAAGTTTCCACTGCTGCCAAAATTAAATGGCGAAGGAAATTCTCACCTGCATATTTACGGGCGCCGCGTGATGCTTGTAATATTACGGGGCTATCTGTCTCATGGGCAGCCTGCACAATTGCTTGAATCTGCTCCAGGTTGTTAACGTTGAAAGCTGGAATGCCGTAACCGTTCTCAGCGGCGTGGTCCAACATGAGCCGCATTGGTACGAGCGCCATAGATAGTCCTCCTGAATGTGTTGTCAGATAATCGGTTGAACGATGAGCGTATGTACTACGCTGAATCTTAATGTTTTTTTCAACTTATAGGAAATTATAACTAGTGATTGGTGTTTATGTTTAAAAAGTTTAAGAAAGATAAGAAGTGAAGAAGTGCTGAGTGCTGAGTACTAAGTGAATAGAGGGTGATAATGAAGAATTATGAGTTGAAGAGAAAATTTAATCTGTAACTTATAGTTCAATACTCTTACTCTATCTTGTGGAACAGTCTTGTAGAACAGTCTTGTGGAACAGCCTTGTGGGACAGGCATCCCTGCCTGTTACTGTTAATTAAATTTTGAGGGCAGGCAAGGATGCCTACCCCACAAGAGTATTTTAATGTTTAGTATGGGTAACCCGGGACTCGAACCCGGAACTAATCGGTTAAAAGCCGAGTACTCTACCATTGAGTTAGTCACCCGTGCCGCGTTTTTTCGCTGGCTTATACACTCTAACACAAGGGTATATAGTTTTGTAAAGGGGTTAAGAGAAAAAATTTGCTGTGAGTTTGAAAAATGTTGAGTAACTGGCGCCTGGTTGGAGTACTGTAAGGTTTTCGCCTGTGTTAATGGCGTTTCTACCAGCGCTCCAAGGTTCGAGACAGTAAAAGTCTTTGCCTTTGAGTGTCCAAAATACTAGGGTTGAAAATACGTTGTCGTAATCGAAGGTTAATTTGAGTTTACGACTTAAGTCGGTAACGGTAGCTGTTTGACTGCTAAGTTGTTTGAAAGCTACATCGATTTCATCACGGTTAAAGTCAAAGCTGCCGTTAAATGTATGATTTTCTTTGGTTTTCTGGTCTTGGTACTCTCGCGATGGTATATCAAACTGAAGTTGATTTTTATCCTGCACGACAAAGTAAGGATGAAACCCAAAGGAAAAGGGCATGGGTTGAGATGACTTGTTTATATAATGCTGTCCAACATTCAAACTGTTACCTTGAAGTTGATAGGTAAAAGTTATCTGAAAGTTGAAAGGGTAAACTGCTTGTGTTTGCTCGTTGCTATGTAAAGTAGCTTGCAGCGACACTCCTTCATCTGATACAGAACCAAGAGACACCCAAGGTAAATCGCGCGCAAATCCATGCTGCTTAAGAGTATACTGTTTGCCCCCTGTGGTGTAGGTGTTTTCTGGCAAGTTACCGCAAATGGGAAATAAAATTGGATTACCTCCTCGAACACTCAACTCTGGATTAACAAAGCGTTCTTCATCTAGGTAAAAAATTTCTTTTCCATCAAGGCGCCATTTAGTAATGATGCCACCACGTTCTGGTACAACTTCTAACTGGGAGTTAGTGCTTTCATCCGTGAGGATGTATGTTTTATATTGCTTCTGTTGAAGAGAAATTGAATACATATGTTTTAGAGTGCTAAGTTCTGAGTGCTGAGTTCTGAGTGTTTTTTACTCAGCACTCAGCACTCAGCACTTTTTACTTGTTTACTCGTCTTCGGCGAAGATAAAGCGGTATAACTCGTCTGGACTTGGTTCGGGACTGCTTTCGGCAAATTTGACGGCCTCTTCGACTTCTGTTTGTATCTTTTTGTCGATGGCTTTTAATTCGTTGGCAGTTGCTAGTTTTCTTGCAATCAATTCGCTGGCTAGCTTTTTGATTGGGTCGCGTGCAAACCAAAATTCTTTTTCTTCTTTGCTTCGCAGTTCGTCAGGGTCTGCTAACGAGTGTCCTCGGAAACGGTAGGTTAATGCTTCGATTAAAGTTGGTCCTTCTCCAGAGCGCGCACGTCGCACAGCTTCTTTGGCTGCTGAATACACTGCAAGAACGTCCATACCATCAACTTCAACACCCACCATGTTGAAGACGCTGGCTTTTTTGTAGATTTCGGGGTCAGATGTTGCGCGTTCGTGCGCCATCCCTATTGCCCATTTATTATTTTCGACAACAAAGAGTATTGGCAATTTCCATAACGCTGCCATGTTGAGCGTCTCGAAAAATTGCCCGTTGTTGGCGGCGCCATCACCGAAGAAACAAGCTGTTACCTCCATCGGATTGGTATCACCTAACACTTCTTTGCGGTACTTACTTTTAAATGCAGCACCCGCCGCTACAGGAATACCTTCAGCAACAAACGCATATCCACCGAGTAAGCGATGTTCCGCAGAAAACATGTGCATCGAACCACCGCGTCCTTTGCTACAACCTGTGGCTTTGCCAAATAGCTCTGCCATAACTTCGCGCGCTGGGACTCCAGCACTTAAAGCATGAACGTGGTCGCGGTATGTGCTGCTAACATAGTCTTCTCCCGGTTTCATAGCTTTGACAATACCACTGGAAACAGCTTCTTGACCGTTGTAAAGGTGGACAAAGCCAAACATTTTTCCCCGGTAGTACATTTCGGCGCACTTGTCTTCAAACATGCGCCCCAAAACCATGTCTTCGTAAAGCAGCAAGCCTTCTTGCTTCGTAATTTGTGCGGATGCCGCATCAAACGTTGGTAACGTGCGTTCTTGAACCATTATCTTTTGAGTATCCCCGTAGTAACACTTAATGTCACCATTATTTATTATGACGCTCATGCGCGCTTACCCGATTTATAGGCAACTTCCTTTTAATGCAGGCAAGAGCGCTACCCAAGAGCGTCCAATTGCTTCGGCTTTACTACTCTCTAAACTTAGAAGCAGCAAATAAACTGTCAAAATCAAGATTCGATGACTCGAAACTCATTCATTTGATTGTAAGGAAGCAACCTTATTTGATGTCGTAGTCGGCGCGCTTTCGCTACCCTCGGCTATACACTAACAGTTAGGATAGCAAGATTCTGCATATTGATTAACAATTTTTAGCTTTCGGCACAGCGTTACTTATCAGCAATGTGCTTCTAGGTAATTGTAACAATAATGTCGTTGTGGTAGAATTTTACTCGCTCTATAGTAGCGAACAATAGTTCACAACGATGTATAATTCGTTGCTAACTTGAGAATGAATATAGCTACCTATTTAGGTTTAATAATGCCTGGAATGGTCTAGGTGAAACATCACATAATACGCTGTAGGGGAAGTAGGCTGTGCGAATTCCGCTCGATTACTACCGTATATTAGGATTACCGTTGGCGGCAACAAGGGAACAATTGCGGCAAGCTTATAATGACCGCATTGTCCAGCTACCACGACGGGAATATTCAATTGCAGCAACTACATCGCGAAAACAATTAGTTGAAGAAGCTTACGTGGTTTTATCTAATCCTTTAGAGCGCAAAGAATACGACAGGGTGTATTTAGCGTCTGCATATACTCAAAACGGCACCGATGTCGCTGTCGCTGTTGAGAACAGAGTTGCTCGAAACCCAAATTCTGATACTCAAAACCCAACTATAGATGTTAATGAAGACGAATTAGTCGGCGCCTTGCTGATTTTACAAGAGCTTGGAGAATACGAACAAGTTCTTAAACTTGGGCGCCCATACCTTGTTAACAGAAAAACAGATAATGAAAGTTTTGCCTCCGAACGTCCGGATGTAGTACTAACAGTCGCATTAGCCTGTTTAGAATTAGGACGCGAACAATGGCAGCAAGGAAACTATGAAAACGCAGCAATTTCCTTAGAGACAGGAGAAGAATTGTTAGCAAAAGAAGGAATGTTTCCTAGCGTTCGAGTTGAAATTCAAGCTGATTTAAATAGATTGCGTCCATATCGTATTCTCGAATTAGTTGCATTGCCACTTGACCATGCAGCAGAAAGGAAGCAAGGATTACAGCTATTACAGCAGGTTTTAGAAGAACGTGGTGGTATAGATGGGTCTCTCAACGATGAGTCAGGATTAAACGTTGATGATTTTTTACGTTTTGTTCAGCAGTTACGACATCATTTAACCGTAGCTGAACAGCATCATCTATTTGAATCAGAAAGTAAACGTCCTTCAGCAGTTGCCACATATTTAGCCGTTTATGCTTTAATCGCACGTGGATTTACTCAACGTCAACCAGCATTAGTTAGGCAAGCAAAGCAAATGCTGTTGCGTTTGGGTAAACGGCAAGATGTTCACCTTGAGCAATCGTTATGCGCGCTACTTTTGGGACAAACAGAAGAAGCTACTAAGGCATTAGAATTAAGTCAAGAATACGAAGCTTTGGCTTTTATTCGCGAACATTCTCAGTCATCGCCAGATTTATTACCAGGACTGTGCTTATACGGTGAACGTTGGTTACAAAATGAAGTATTTCCACATTTTCGTGATTTAGAAGACCAATTAGCATCGCTCAAGGAATATTTTGCAGACCCTAACGTGCAAGCTTATTTAGAAGTTTTACCCAGCGATGCAGAAAACGTTGATGGTGACTGGCGTAGTTCTACACTTAAGTCTCCAAATGGCACATCAAACACTACATCAAGTAATTATAATAATTCTACAGTTACGGCTCGACCTAATTATCGCGATAGGGTAACAGAAATTTCCAAGTCGGCGCCTGTAAATTACAACATATCAACCGATAACTACGATACTAGATTTAATCACGAGGCGCCTGTTACTTCAAGACCGCAACCGAACGGTCGTGTACCAAAAAATCAAAATAGTCAAATTGCGACAAACACAGTTACGGCGCCAAAATCTCCTAGACGTAGACATAAACCATCTGGTAGTGTAAAGAATATTCCGAACGCGAACCAACGTGTGGCGCCAAGACGCAGACAATCTCGTAATAAAAGTGCGAGTTTGCTGCTAAAAGTATTAGCTTCGGTCGCGGGTGTATTATTATTTTGGCTGTTAATTAGTACAACATTTGGCTGGTTAAAAAATATATTAATTCCAGGCCCAGCATTACAAGGGAAACAGCTAGCAATAGAAATAAATGAACCACCTGTAGCGATTCCTACACCGGGTAGTCAACCGCAGTACCCAGAGGGAGATTTAACCAAAGAATCTGCAACACAAGTAGTTCAGAGTTGGTTATCAGCAAAATCAGCTTCTTTAGGTTCTAAGCATGATATAGATAGTTTGAACCAAATACTAACAGGTTCAGCATTATCATACTGGAGAGGTATTGCTTTGCAAGTCAAATCAAGCAATAAGTATCGACAGTACGAACATACAGTATCAAACGTATCTGTTAAACCAGATGCTAATAATAAAAACCACGCAACGGTAGAAGCAACAGTAGTAGAAAGTACGACTTACTACGAAAACGGACAAACAAAGGAAACAGAAAAAGATAAAGTCAGAGTTAGATACGAAGTAGTACGCGTAGACAACGGGTGGCGTATTCGCGATATTGCTTTGGTCAACTAACTTTTACTTAATTAAGGTAACTTGGTATTGGACTGCATTTAAGTTGGGAAAAAAGTAAATTTTACTGTTCCCAACTAGCCATTACAAGCAAATTACTTTAATGACTGACACTTTATTTCAAGCTTATACACCTTTAATTATCTGGATAGGGTTAGGGTTGCTGGTATGTCGCTTACTACCTAAGTCTTTCTCAAAAATATTAGGTCGTGGTCTTTACTGGGTTGGAGTCCCTCTCGAACTTATTGCGTTGTCTCGTCAGGGTAACTCTGGGCAGTATCAAGCAATTAATACCTCCGTATTGGCGCCAGTAATAACCGTTGGTACATTAATAATTGGTTTACTGGTGACACTATCAGTTATATGGATATGGAAATTATTAGCCAACCAGCAAAAGTCTGAACACGACTCAAAAATACAACCACTGAGTCGAGTCAGCGAGGGGAGTTTTCTTCTCGCTGCAATTTTAGGTAATACTGGTTTTGTTGGACTGGCAATTGCACCTTCGTTAGTTGATGCTAATGCATTAAATTTAGCAGTAATATTCAGTATTACCCACAATGTTATTGGTCCATTTGGTTTAGGAGTATGGATTGCTAGTTACTATAGCCACACTCAGCAACAAAATAACTTTTTAACGCAACTACGAGATATTTTAATAGTTCCTCCGTTATGGGCATTTATATTTGGATACTTTACGCGCTCTTTAAAACTACCAAATGCTGTTGAAATAGGACTTCAACAATCAATTGGTATCGTTATTGCATGTGCTTTTTTACTCATAGGAATTAGACTTGCTCAACTACAAGGATGGAAAAGCCTTAAATTAGCCCTTATTCCGGCTACTTTGCGAGTTATTATAATACCTTTATTAGTAGGAATTTTTACTAAATTTGTACTTAAGCTGCCTGCTTCATCCAGCTTGGCAATGGTGCTGATGTCAGGGATGCCATCTGCATTTCTGGGTTTAATTCTGGCAGAAGAATATAATTTAGACCGTGATTTGATTGCTAGCAGTATTCTTGTATCAACAATATTGTTGCTTTTTGTATTGCCCTTATGGATTTTTGTATTTGGATAAGCTGCAAGTGCCCCAATTTGGTACTACTGGTGTGCGTTAACCAGTAGTACTCTTAAATAAAAATTACAATAGTTTGAATTTATACCATTAATAAAAATAAAAAGTCGAGTTTGGCTCAATATAAATACTGAATTTGCACAAATAGGTCATTAAATAATACCCATATAAAACTTTAAGTCACGCAATTTGGTACTACTGGTTGAGTTAACCAGTAGTACCGCTAACAGGTTGCCAAAAATTTCTTGTGGAATGGGCATCCTTGCCCGTTCATTCAAAAGACCACTAAATAATTTCATTAACTATGACGCGACGAATAATTTCGGTGACATCTGCTGCCATACGCGCGTCAACTTCAACCAAAGTACGAGGTGGTTGCACTGCTGCTCGTAATGTCATTGCTAACGTTTTGAATTTACCAGGTTGGTTTGCGTTACTGTTACGTTCATCGATGAATTCTACGAACGCAACATAAGTAATTTCGTGTGAAGTTCTACTTTCGCTAAAACCATTACCTAGTTTTGAGATAATCACCGGAGAGGTAATAACATTTTCTAGTCCAAGAGTTTCTATTGCCACATCTATATATCTTGCTCTGTCGTTACCCATAGCTTGAACTATAGATTTTAAACTTTGCCATTGGGCGCCGGGTAAACGTGCATCTCCGGGTAAATGCCAATGCCATCCTAACATTGAGATTAACCGCGTCAAATCGTATGCTGATAATAAATTTTGACCATCTAGTGGGGCGCCCGGTGAAGTGAGTATTTGTTTGCCTGAGATTCTATCGAATAGTTTCGGTTGTCTAATAAATGCATTTTCACCATACCCACCCCGAAAACTAAGCTGTTGATTACCTGTAATATTTTTTACCCATGTTTCTAACGCTGTTGGAGTTTGAAACAGCTTTAAGCAAGCTGCTCCGGCATTTGAGGAAGTAATTTTGCCTCGGTAGCTAATAATATCTAAAGCGATATCAGTAAATTTGTTTCGTGATTCATTTATATAGCAGTTCGCAATATCAACTCCAGGCGCCTTAGTGTTAGCATCGCAAACAATATTTAAAATTGGAATAATCTTGCTAGCACTCCAGAACTGACGTTCTTCAAGAGCATTTTTCCCTAACCAGCGGGTTTTTATTTCCTCATTAGCAAAATTACCAATACAAATACAAGCTTCTTTAATATCAGAATGAAGAAAATTTAAACCTTGACTATCTATATTCGGAATAACTCCTCGTTTCGGATACGGTGTATAAGTTGATGGTAAAGCTTGAGGTTCATGCTTAGTTGTTAACCTTTCTGCATACTCAGCAATTTCTGGAATGTACTTAGATTTTTGAATACCTCTGTGTAAAAAAGCAACTTCCCCTTCAGGAGGTCGGGTAGCTTTGGCAATATCAAGTAAATTTTGGAAAGTTTGCGTGCGGTTACTAGTAACCATTCCTAAAACAGAAGGTAACTGCTTTTTGGTTAAAAGATTTTGAGCAAAGTTTCTATCATATTGAGGAAAGGGAATACCAACAGCATCACAAAAGCTTTTAATCGCATTCCTAGTTCTTGGGCCAAAGTCACCATCAACAAACTTTCCACCCGGATATAAACCTAAACCTCGTAATTTAATTTGAATTTGTGTAACTAACTCATTATCAGCTTTTACTTGTTCTTCGCTAAGACGAGAAGTTATATTTTCTAATTTCATACTATATGTATTTTTGTATAAACTTTTCTATTTATACAAGTATACACTTAAGCATTACGGAAAAGTTCGATCCCCCCAACCCCCCTTGATAAGGGGGGCTTTATATTACTATTTCCCCATGTAAAAATAATTACTCTCTTCTCCAGTTCCCCCCTTATTAAGGGGGGTTAGGGGGGATCAAATCGATAGAAAACCCAGCATTTAACGGCAGAAATGAATACTTTGTTAGTGCCAGTAAAATATCTGTCACAAATGTACTTCTTAGTATTTAAGTTTGATTAGAGTATTTTATTACTAGTCTAATGTTTACTAACTATGATCACGTGCCAGTTAATAGCAAGTAGTATAATAGTACAAAAGTTTTCAAAATATTGTAATCGGGTGGCGCCATGACCACTGTGGATATTATGACACCTCAAACCGCTGAAGTCGCACAAATAGAAACACAATCACCGGAACAAGAGTGGCAACCACCGATGCCACCTACAGATTTAATATTTGATGACGGAGAACCCTTGGAAAGTAGTCGTCACCGCGTCACAATGAACGCGCTAATTCGTTCTTATCGGCACCACTGTGCAGGACAAAACAACTTTTTTGTTGGCGGCAATATGTTTGTTTACTATAGCAGTCAGCAAGTTAAAAATAAAGAATTTAAAGGCCCAGACTTTTTTATTGTCTTAGATGTGCCACCTGACCCGGCACGTCAAGGTTGGGTAGTTTGGGAAGAAAACGGACGTTATCCTGACATGATTGTTGAGTTACTTTCTGATACTACAGAAGTAAATGACCTAGGAGAAAAAAAAGCGCTGTACGAAAAAGTCTTTAAAACCAAAGATTATTTTGTATTTCATCCCTTCAAGGTCAACTCACTACAAGGATGGCGCCTTGATAGCTACAAAGGGTACCAACCAATCGAAGAAGATTCGCGAGGGTGGTTGTGGTGCGAGAGTTTACGTCTATGGTTAGGGACTTGGCAAGGTGTTATTGAAGATGATGACGCAGTTTGGCTAAGGTTTTACGACGAAGCCGGAAATCTGGTTTTACTGCCAGAAGAAGCCGAGCAGCAACGTGCCAATGCTGAACGGCAGGCAAGATTAGATGCAGTATCTCAGTTGTTACAAATGGGATTAAGCGTTGAACAAGTTGCACAAGCACTTTCATTAACTGTCCAAGAAGTTGAGGCAGCTAGATAAAATATCTCTTGAGAAACCAGGCTTTTTAAAGAAGCCTGGTTTCTTGGTCTGTATTTTCCGAAATGATTCAGACGGTGCATGTAGTCAAAACCACAAGAAAATTCCAACGAAAAATATTATTATTGCGGAGAAACTACATGCCAGCTTTATCAACTCCTATTCAAAATTTAATAACCAACGCGCGTTTTACTGTTGCCGAAATGGTCGAGTTAGAAAGACGCATTAAAGCAGGGCAAACAAATAGACAAGAAGCAGAAGTAATAGCGACTCGTTACGCTGACACAATAGAACCAGGTGTAGGTAGCTGGTTAAATAAACTTTTAAAATCTCTTGGTAGCAACGTTACAGTTGCACAACCCATTGCTAATCTTGCTAACGATACCGATTTACTCAATGGCAATATTAGTTTACCCGACTCAGGACGTAACCATCCTTCTATTCGTAATATTCAACGTGCGCTAATTGCTTTAGCCAGCCGTACTAGTAAATTAAATTATATGTTAAGAGAGTTTGGCGCCGATGGTGACTATGGTGATGAAACAATTAAAGCTGTACGGGCATTTCAACAAGGTAATGCATTACTCGTTGATGGTAAAGTTGGTGCCAAAACAGCGAAAGCCATCGATGCAGCACTTCGTAAAACTGATGTACCAGGAATTACAGGCGCCAGTCCCAAAGATTTAGTAAACGCAGCAATTGAACTTTCCACAGGTGAAGTAGCAAAATTTTATGGTGTACCTCAACCTTGGATAAACATTGACCCCAGACATAACGTACCTACCAACAGACCCTTTGATTTTCTCAAAGACCGTTGGAAATGCAACTTATTCGGTGGAAACGTTTTGCGTAAAGGTGGTTACGAACCTCCTTATTACAGAGACAACACCAACGACAATAAAGGTGAATATCCCAACGCGAACCAATGGTTTAGATGGACAGATAAATACGCTGCTGCAAACAACAACCCCGTTCGTTTCCTATTAATAGACGAAATCAAACTAACATCATTAACCGAAGCGCAACTAAGAACAAGACTTCAACAACTATTTACAAAAATTCAACCCGGTGACTTCTTGCTGGTTGACCATCAAGGTAGCGGAGTTCAAGATGGTGGACACACGCGCGTTGCAACCAAGAACAATTTCTCAAGCAACGGTACAATTTCCTTCGCACAAGCAAGTTTTGATAGTTCGTTAACTCGCGAAGAAAGCATTGAAGCTCTAATGGCAGAAGAAGCTATTTGGTTAATGCGTCCTAACACCAAAATGTAATTAAAGTGTCATACTGAACATATTACAATATTGTCATCCTCACTACGTGAAGTATCTCTAATTTCAAGCATCGCTATACTAGCAGAGCCTGCCAACGCGCAGGCTTTTTAATATAAATATTTATGCTATAATATAAAATCATAAACTTTATTTAATAAATACTAAAAGTAGCAAATCTAATTTGCACGTCTAAATATGGTTGAATTACTAGATGTGGCTCGCTACTTTATCATCAGAGCCTATGAAGATGGTATGGAAGCGGAAATTACTAATATGAAGATTCAAAAGCTTTTATATTATTCGCAATGCCTTCACTTGGCAATGTACGATGAACCGTTATTTATAGAAGAAATCCAAGCATGGCGATATGGGCCTGTATGCCCTCCTGCTTATAAATATTATAGCGAGTTTGAAGCTCAACAATTACCTGTCCCAAGTAAAGAGTTTTTGGAAGATATTCCTGATGATAAGAAAAAGCTTCTAGAGGAGGTATGGGAAAATTTTGGTGGTTATCATGCTTATAAACTTAGTGAGATGACTCATGGGGAATTTCCTTGGAAAAAAGCACGTAAAGGATTAGCACCTAGAGCAAGTTCGACTGAACCAATACCTGTTGAAGATATGAAAGCATTAGGCTATCAAAAGCTTGATTTCATAGAACGTAATCACCCGGCCTATGAAATAGTCATGTCCAAAGTATTAGAAGATGCTTTGACTTCGGAGTCATCAATTCGTATTAAAAAAGGAGAAGTCCGTGACTGGATTAACTCCCTTCTCGATTGAAACAACTGATAATTTTCAGCGTTCTCTTAAAAAAGTTGCTAAAACTCTTGGCGCTGGTTTTGCTAAACTTGTCACAGAAGCTCTAGAAGGCTTAATTAATGACCCGTATCCAATAAACTCTCGTCAAGAACCCTTACCTGCAAAAATCCAATTACCTGATGAATGGACTTTTCATAAACTAGAAATTAAAGCAAGGACTTCTTTTTCCATCTGAAAAATTTAATGGAATGCTGCATTTCGGTGAGATAGGCGCCGTTTTTTATTCCTCCTCTCTGTGAACTCTGTGTCTCTGTGGTAAAAATAGAAACATTATGCATTGCACAGTTCGTATGCCTGTGCCACATCAATTTGCACCCCCGAATTCAAATGTTATGATTACATGACATGATTTTGGCGATTTGAAGGCTGAAAAAGCTTGTAATTCCGTCAGATGTTATGAAATGATGACATTTTGCTCCCCGAAAGCGTGTAAATTCGTTGAAAGCTTAAAAAATACCCTTTGAGACCCCTTGATCCCTAGTGGGGGTAATTGGTTAATATTCATTAACATAAAGACTTGTTTCGCTCTTAGTGAATACCCGTAGGAGAAAAGCAAGTTGTAAAAGGTAAATTAATTCAAATAAAAGCACGTTTCTTAAGCTATAAGTTTAGCAAATAAGAACGTTAATTTTTGATTATGTGAACGACATTTATGCTCATTAGTTGAATTAGCCAGGGGAAGTAAAACTTAAAAATCTTAGGAAAAAACTGGAGTTAATATTCATGGCAAAAGAACGCCCACCGTTAGATGAGATGACATTGCGACAGTTACGTAAAGTAGCTAGTGCTTATGGTGTATCTCGTTACAGCCGGATGCGTAAGACCCAATTACTTGCATCCATTTTAGAAGTAGAACGTAGCAAACCTTCATTAAATCAATCTCGTACATTAGAGGCACAGGAAGTCGTGGAAGCAGCAAAGTTTGAGTTAGGACAAGTAGACCGCAATGCAGGAAATCTCTCGGATGTCGATGAGTTTTTAGCTGACCTGCCAGGTGGTTATGGTGAAAGCCGCATTGTATTAATGCCTCGTGACCCACAATGGGCGTATGCTTACTGGGATATACCCAAGGAGCATAAAGAAGAGTTGCGTCGCAATGGTGGACAGCAATTAGCTTTAAGAATCTACGATGTTACTGATATAAACTTTGACCACCAAAGCCCCCACAGTATTCAAGAATATCCAAGCGATGAAATGGCGCGGGAATGGTATTTACCTATTCCTGTAAGCGATAGAGATTATGTAATTGATATTGGTTATCGTTGTGCTGACGGTCGCTGGTTGGTGCTTGCTCGTTCCGCGCGCGTTCACATTCCTCCTGTGTATCCATCTGACTGGATTGAAGATGTCTTCATTACCGTCAACTTTGAAGAAGATCTCCGCAGTAAAACTTTATACGAACTTGTTCCTCCAGCTAAGAAAGTTGCCGCTGCGGGTGCGGGTGTTGCAGGCACCAATGGTAATGGCATTTACGACCAAATCTTTGGTATGGCAGAATCTACCGAAGCTCTACGTGTAGCTGGTTCGTTGTTTGGTTCAATGCAGCACGTACCTGGTTCGATGGCGCCTGAGCAAGCAATTAGTTCTTACGTATTCCCATCTGGTGTAGGTATGTGGGCAGTACCCACCACATCAGGTTTGAATATGTCTGGTGTAGGTATGTCGGGTGTTGGTTTGGGTGAAGTTCCAATGCAACCCCGCAAGTTCTGGTTAATTGCTGATGCTGAGTTGATTGTTTACGGTGCAACTGAGCCAGATGCAACTGTTACAATTGGTGGGCGCCCAATTAAGTTAAATCCAGATGGAACTTTCCGCTTCCAAATGTCGTTCCAAGATGGATTGATTGATTACCCCATCATGGCAGTAGCAGCAGATGGAGAACAAACTCGTTCAATTCAAATGAAGTTTAACCGCGAAACCCCATCGCGCCATACCAATACTAAAGATGAAGCAGTGTTGGAATGGTTTAATTAGTTTTGCTCCGCACATGAATGGATTAAATAAAACTTAATACCCAACTAGTAGCTAAATGTTATTGAAGCCCACTATAAAAGTTATGGTGGGTTTTTTGCAACGGATGTAACGGATGTATTATTTGTTATGAAGGATGTTATTAAGTTGGTGTGTGCCTTTAGTGTTTTAGCGATTTTTGTGGGTTGTCAAAGGGAGGGTATAACTCAACGAGATATAAGTCAGTCTCCTATATTAAAGTTAGAACCAGTTGAGTTGGCGCCAAAAAAGGATTGTTTTGGAGAAAATAAAGATTTTAGTATTGAGTTTTTTAAGACGAATAATTCTGGGGAGGTGTATGAGAAAGGTATTAATCACGTAATTATTTTTAATCCAAAGTCTAATAAGCTTGATTTTAAGGTGAATGTGGGGTTGGGACATAAACTATATGAGAAAGATAATCAAGGTAAAGTACAACGAGAGTATGTACCAAAAACGTTTCGTGAAATTATTAGTGATGAAAATGCGAAGTTGAAAGGGAAATTACCAATCGCTGCGATTAATGCTGATTATATAGATACGCTAAATAAACCTCAAGGTTTGAATATTTCACGAGGTGTTGCGTATGCAGGTGATTTTCAAAGTAAGCGCTCGTCGTTTGGAATATCGTCTGGAGAGGCAACAAGGCGCCGAGCGACAATTGCTACAGGTAGAAGGAAGGAAGATATATTAAATTACAACCTTGTTGGTGGTAACGGTAGATTTTATCGAGATGGAAGTTTTAAAGATATTTGTCAAGATTTAGGTGAATTTGCTTGTAAACAAGCAACTAATCGTTCTATGGTGGCTGTTACTAATCGCGGTTATGTAATTTTATTAGTCAATGACGCAAAAGCGAACTCGGATATAAGCATATCAGAGAATAATCAAGAGTTGTTGCCTGACCAGTTTGATAATGTTTTGATGGGGATAACGAAAAATAACTGTTTAGGCGCCATTAGTGAAGCAATGCTATTTGACGGGGGAATGTCGCCTGGTTTGTACTATGACGATAAAATCTACGTCGAAAACCCAGGACTCATAGGTTCGGTGTTTTTAATATATAAGAAACCGGGTTTTTAGGGTTGGTAATTTCGGCGCCATTGTTCGAGTTTTTCTATTGAAATAGACTCTGTAATAACACCAGCATTATTACCACGCCATTCCACTTCGGGGTCGGTAGTAAAGACACCACAACTTAGGTACGCAAGCTGAATATCCCAGTACTCACTAAATCGACTTTTTAGAGTAATTACTTGGTCAAAGACTTTATTTCTGTGCTTATTACGACGTTTACGTTCGGTGGCGCCTGTTGCTTCGGTATCAATAAATTTGGTTTCGATAAGAAATAAGTTACCAGTGGTAGTTAGGTAAACAAAATCACATTTACCCAAATCAGTATAGTCAGCAATCGGAGATTTTTCAAACAGCAGTAACTCAGAGCAATTCGTGAACAAGCTCTGGATGTTTAAAAATAAATACGCTTGTAAAAGGAGTTCTTTATCGTAGGGAAACCCCACAACTCCTTCAAAAAAACGTTTTATGTCCTGCTGTGATTGGGGCTGAATTTTTTTGCAGTAAGCCACAAATTTATTCAGTTCATCTGCGCTCATGCAATCTTTGTTCATTCCACTGATGCTGCATACAAATAGTATATGGCATAAAACGATACCATACATATGCAATATTTCTCATCCGCATAAGTAACTAATTATATGATTTAAATACAGAATACTTACGTTATTATACTGATGACAATAGAGTGCTGAGTAGAAAGTGCTGAGTGCTGAGTAATATTCCAAATCCCACTCAGCACTCAACACTCAACACTCAGCACTTAATTGGTTAGGGGTTGGAGACGTGCTTTGAAGTCGGCATTTTGGAGTGCGGTGATAGCGTTGATGGAATCTTGCACCCAAAATTGTCTGCCGAAACGAACGAGTTGACGAGTTCCTCCAGATTGGACGACTCCGATAACGGGTGTTTTACCTTTTTCGCTGCCACCTGCTTGTTTGACTAAGACGTTTCGCAAACGGTCTTGTTCTTCGATAACGGTGGCTTGTTCAGGGGTAAGTTCGACCATTATTATTTGTACTTGTTCGACTGGCTCTACATCGTCTACAATTATTTGATTTTGATCGTCGCGACGTTTGATTTTTGCCCAAATAATTAATCGTGCATCGACTTGAAGTAGTGGACTAATACGTTCGTATATTTTAGGGAAAACGACGGCTTCAGATTGTGTTGTTAGGTCTTCGATTTGTAAAATTGCCATTGGATCGCCTTTTTGGGTGATGCGTTTGATGACGTTATTAAGCATCACAACCGTGCAAATAGCAGCGTCTTCTTTTTGTTCTGAGATTTGCGATAGGTTTACGGGTGAAAGAATACGCGCGGATTGGCGAATTGATTTAAGCGGGTGGTCAGAGACGTAAAAGCCAAGTAGTTCTTTTTCTTTATGAAGTTTTTCTTGGGGAGGGAAATCTGGAACGGGTTTGGCTTTAGGCGCCGTATCAAAGCTATTCTTTTTGCTAGTATCGTTACTGCCAAATCCTCCTCCTAACAAGTCAAATAAGTTTCCCTGTCCGCTAGCACGGTCTTTTGCGCGACTCAAAGCCCAGTTAAAAGTCAATTCTAAATCGTGGATTAGTTGTTGACGATTTTGAAGGATTGTATCGAAGGCGCCGCAATATATTAAAGATTCTATAGTTTTACGAGTAACAGCACGCAAATCAACACGGTCACAAAAATCACCAAGCGATTTAAATTCCCCACCTTCGGAGCGTGCTTCTAATATCGACGAAATGGCGCCTTGTCCTAAACCACGCACAGCCGACAATCCAAAAACAATTTTGCTATCCGTTGGGGTAAAGTGAATACCAGAGCGATTTACGTTTGGTGGCTCAATTGGAATAGACATGGTGACGCAGGCAGAAATATATCTCTGTACCTTCTCTGTATCAGCACTGTTAGCTGTTAACAGCGCTGCCATGTACTCTATGGGATAATTCGCTTTTAAGTACGCAGTTTGATAAGTTACATAGCCATATGCAGTAGAATGTGATTTATTAAAGCAGTTAGAAGCTACAAAGCCTTGTTTTATAACAAAATTATGGTCTTGCGCTAGCCCAATATCATAGACATTTTGTATACCAAGAGTTTTTTTAGCAGTTATTTTTACCATTAATTTTGCCTCTGAATACTTATGGAATTGACTAAAAGCAACTTATATCAGGTATTTATAAAATTCTGGCTGTGCCATCAATACTAGTTTAAAACGAGTTACTCGTGCCCAACCTATATTAAAATCAATCTTTTGATAAGTTATGAGTGCTGAGTGCTGAGTGCTGAGTTATGATTTTTAACTCCTAACTCCTGTACAGACGTGTTATCCGGAGGATTTCCCGAAGGGATTAATCACGTCTCTACTCAGCACTCAGCACTTTCCACTCAGCACTAAATAAGGGAATTACTATGGCATCGATTCGTGAATTACATGAACAATTAGTTAAAAAGGAGCGTTCAGCGGTTGAAATTGCCCAAGAAGCGCTAAAACGTATAGAAACGTTAGAACCAAAAGTACAAAGTTTCTTGTGTGTTACCGCAGAAAAGGCAATGGAACAAGCACGCGCTGTGGATGCGAAAATTTCAGCAGGTGAAGAAATCGGCATGTTAGCTGGTATCCCCATTGGGATCAAAGATAATATGTGTACGAAGGGAATTGCTACAACTTGCGCTTCACGTATTTTAGAGAATTTTGTCCCACCTTATGAATCAACGGTAACGCAAAAGCTATTCGACGAAGGCGCCGTAATGGTTGGTAAAACGAATCTTGATGAGTTCGCAATGGGAGGTTCCACAGAAACATCAGCTTATAAAAAAACTGCAAATCCTTGGGACTTATCACGTGTACCAGGTGGTTCATCGGGAGGTTCAGCAGCAGCAGTTGCAGCAGGTGAATGTGTTGTGTCAATAGGTTCAGATACAGGTGGTTCCATTCGTCAACCTGCTTCGTTTTGTGGTGTTGTGGGTATTAAACCTACTTATGGGCTTGTCTCACGCTATGGTTTAGTCGCATTTGCTTCTTCGCTCGACCAAATTGGACCTTTTTCGCGTAGCGTTGAAGATTCGGCTATTTTACTAAATGCGATAGCAGGATATGACCCTAAAGACTCGACGAGTTTAAAAGTTGAAATTCCTGATTATGCGGCAAATCTCAAACCTGGTTCGATGTCGTATAACGGCAAAAAAATTCGTATTGGTATTATCAAGGAAACTTTTGGTGAAGGTTTAGATGCCACTGTTGAGCAATCTGTCAATACTGCTATTGAAAAACTTAAAGAACTAGGAGCAGAAATCGTTGAAATTTCTTGTCCTCGTTTCCGCTACGGTTTACCAAGCTATTACATTATTGCTCCCTCAGAAGCTTCTGCGAATTTAGCCCGTTATGACGGTGTTAAATATGGTATGCGTGCAGAAGATGCCGAAAATTTACTATCAATGTACACCCGCACTCGTGCTAATGGTTTCGGCGCCGAAGTCAAACGTCGTATCATGATAGGTACTTATGCACTATCTTCAGGTTACTACGATGCGTATTATCTCAAAGCCCAAAAAGTCCGCACGTTAATTAAACAAGACTTTGAAAGCGCATTTGAAAAAGTTGATGTTTTAGTATCTCCAGTTGCTCCCACAACCGCATTCAAAGCAGGAGAAAAAACAACCGACCCATTGAGTATGTATTTAATTGACTTAATGACGATCCCTGTTAACTTAGCTGGATTACCTGGTATAAGTGTACCATGCGGTTTTGATAATGAGGGAATGCCAATAGGTTTACAGTTGGTGGGTAATGCTTTGCGGGAAGATTTGTTATTCCAAGTTGCTTATGCATACGAGCAAGCAACAGATTGGCATTCACGCGAACCCAAAATTTAAATCAATAAAACAAATCATTTTTGTCATTGTAGAGACGCGATAAATCGCGTCTTTACATTTTTCGCGTCTCTACATTTTTTATGGTGTTGGGGAAGGTGTTGGTGTGGCGCCAGTTTCAGGAGTATACTTCACATCTCGAACAGTACCTTCAGGACCCATAGCTGTAGCAGGTTGTTTATTTTGGGATACTAAAACAGCACCAGCATTACCCGAACGTATCGAAACTTCTTTCAAAGCTTTCCACGTTCTTTTTTCTCCTTTATTTAAGGTTCCTTCAAAATCGGTTTTTCCATCAACTTTGACTCGTATCCACGAACTATCTTGCAGTTCTACAGCAACTTCAACTCCTTCCCCAGCTTGAATAGTTGGAGTTGGTGTTGGTGTTATTTGGGGGGTAGAAGTTAATGTTGGTGATGGTGATGCTAACGCGATTTCTTGAGAGCTTGTTGGACTTGATGTTGGTTTTGGTAACGATGATGCTACGGGAGAAGTTTTAGAAATAACTGCTGTTTTAGTAGTATTACTTTTGTTTTGAGCTACCGACTCAGCTCCTTGACGAGGAACAAGAATATAAATAAGTCCTAAAGAAGCGGCAACTAGTAGTAAGATATACGGTACGGCTAGAGGTATATATAAACTTTGTTTCTTTTCGATGTCTTGTGGTTCGCTTTCAGTTGGTACGGGTAAAAATACATCGCCAAAGTTTGTGGTTAGTGCGGCGCCATCAATGCCAATAGCATCACAATAGCGGCGAATGAATCCCTGTACAAATACTGCTTCAGGAAGAACCTCGGCATTTCCCTCTTCTATGGCTTGTATGAACGCTGGGCGTATCCGCGTATGTACTGCGATTTCATCTATACTTATAGATTTGTCTTCGCGTCGTTTGCGTAAGTAAGCCCCAATCTCCCTTAATTGCTCTATTTGAGCCTCAGTCGCTAACTTCACTTGATTCTCCTCTTATCCACCTATGCTTATTCAATAGAGAAAGTACTGATTTTTGTGTATATAATTAAACTAATTAATCCCAATTATAAAAATTCATATTTGCCAATCGTATCTCTAATTTAATAGAGTACCAAATTTAGTCACAAAAATGATGATGATTGTGTTTAGAATTACCTGAAGGAGGGCAGGAAAGCTGATACATATAATACATTTACTCCCCAAGTTTCTTCTTGGTATGGGGCTGCTGGTTATTATTGCTTATATCGCAACGTGCTTATTTTTATACGCACGACAGCACAAGTATCTTTTTTATCCTTCGTCAGAGATTGAAAAAACACCTGCTGCTTATGATGTACCTTTTGAAGAAGTTTGGATACCTGTAAGTTCCAGTGGCAATGAGCGAATTTACGCTTGGTGGATGGATAATTCTAAGTACTCTGATGGTAAAGTGCTACTCTATCTCCACGGTAACGCAGCTAACATTGGCGCCAATCTTTATGCAGCAACTGGGTATTATAAAGCAGGTTTTTCAGTATTGTTAATTGATTATCGAGGGTTTGGGCTGAGTATTGGTAAGCATCCTACTGAAAAGAGTGTTTACGAAGATGCGTCCATAGCTTGGAATTATTTGGTAACACAAAGAAAAGTAGCTGCTCACAACATCTATATATATGGACACTCGTTAGGTGGCGCCGTTGCGATAGAATTAGCCACAAAGCATTCAGAAGCTGCCGGTTTGATTGTGGAAAGCACTTTCACATCAATACGAAATGTGATTGTAGCTCGGAAACTTTTCCGGTTTTTCCCCGTCAAGTTGATTCTGAAACAAAATTTTGATTCAATCAGTAAAATACCACTGATAAAAATACCTATCCTATTAATTCACGGCGCCGAGGATTCAACAGTTCCAGCGTTTATGAGTAAACAGCTGTATAATGCGGCTCCAAAGCCTAAAGAAGTACTAATTGTTCCTGGTGCAAACCATAACAACGTTGGAGAGTTCGCTCCCGGAGTATATATAAAAGCTGTACAGTCTTTTATAAAACTAATTGAAGCGAGACGACCAACTTTTTATTAAAGAAACCAAGAAACCTGGTTTCTACGCAAAATCATCTTATTTATATGTATCATCGACCAAGAAACCAGGTTTCTGACAGGCGCCGATTTAAGCAATTACACCTAAGCAAGGATGTAATTGTTTATATTTTCGTGCGTTTGTAAAAATGACTTTGGTGGTTCAAAATACCTGATGGATTGATACACAAAAATCCGGAATCACCCGCAATCAAGAGAATAAATTACACAGAGAAAGCTTTTTCGCTCTTATAAATATTATTGGTTTAGACAAAGATTATGACAGCTGTATACTCACTAAGTATTCCCGGAAAATCAGCTATTGAGATCAGCCAAGACGAACTACGGTCAATCTTAGGCGAAATTGAAGCAGAGCTACATCGCAGCAAAGTTTACCGTCGTGCGTTAGCTACTGTAAAAAAAATGTTCGGAGAATCTTCTGAACAAGCACAGCAGCTATTTAAAGCTATTGGACGGGAAGCAATAGGTTTAGCTTTTCATCAGTTTGCTAAACAGCAGCAACAAATAGAAGAAGTCCAACCAGGTGCTGCTTCATCTCCAAATTCTGTAAATAACGAAGAAAAAGCTCAATTAGAAGAAAACGTTAATCATTCTGTTGAACATAATCTAGAACCCAATGGTGATTTATCTGAATGCTTAACCAGCGCAAAGTTTCATTCCAAAGCAGAACATGAAACTGATGCAGTAGTAGACAATGGTAATTCACCTAGCGTAGAAGTTAAAAGCCCTGTTAAACCGAACTTATTGTTACCGTGGTTGAACAAAAACAAAAAACCTTCCAAAGTAGAACAAGCTTTACTTGCAGCAGCAGAACAACGCATCAAAACTTTAAACGACATCGGTCAACAATTGCGACAAGCACGTGAGTTGAAAGGAATGTCACTGACTCAGTTGAATATCTATACTCATGTACCCGTCCATCAAATGGAAGCAATTGAGAATGGGAAATGGGAAAATCTACCTGAAGAAGTATATGTTCGTGGGTTCATTCGTGTAATGGGTAATGCATTGGGACTCAATGGAACTAATTTAGTTGCGACTTTACCAGCTCCTGAACCAGCAAAGACAATTGCACCAGTTTGGTATAAAGAACAAAAAAGCTCTGGTAGTGGAATTGGATTAAATATTAAACCGATGCATTTATATGTCGGTTATACAGCACTCGTAGCTGGCGCCGTTAGTGGACTATCATTAATGTCACAGCAAGCAGAAGCAAAACGACTACTCCCCGATACAAACACATCTTCAACTTCATCTTTCACTAAAATACCCCAAGAGAAAGAAACAAATACCAAACCCGGATTACAATCTAACGGTCAAGTTTCAGTAGGCGCCGGCATTGCTGCACCTGAAGCTCTATAAAAGGATACTTAAATTGCTCTTGTGGAATGGGCATCCTTGCCCGTTCCAAATATGTTCCAAATATATAGGGTAGGGCGGGCAAGGATGCCCACCCCACAAAATAAAAATTACCTTTTCATTCGGGTCTTTAGGTAGATTTTCTACAATTGGTTGAAATGGACAGCGAGTGTATTTTAGTAACCCGTCTGGGGTATCAAATATATTGGCACGGGTGACAGGTGGGAACGCATCGAATATTTTGGGAATCTTGGGCGTTGATGGTGGCGCCAATTTATTTATAATCAATCCAAACGGGATATTTTTTGGAGAAAATGCGCGCTTAGATGTTCGCGGTTCGTTTGTTGTTACTACCGCGAGTGGTGTACAGTTTGGTAATCAAGGTGTTTTTAGTGCAACTACTCCACAGCAACCTGGTTTATTAACAGTACAAAATTAACATTTAGTCGCTTCCGCTTGCTGCACATCATAATATAAATAAGAAGATTAATTTAAACTTGTAGAACATTTTTATCGGTGAACTCTAGTGTGTCTCTGTGGTAAAATGTCTTACACAAAGACACATAAATTAGGTTATAATTGTATATTAATAAAATTTTTAAAATATCCTTTTAGAAAGGCGCCGTTTGGTGTTCAATAAATATTCGATGGTGCGTGACAGCAGTTTAATTGTTTGCTTCGTTTCTAGTTTGTTATGGCTCAGAGCACACCCTACGTAATTTTATATTTACTTTTTATGCTGCAATTACCTCCCCACCTTAAAGCGAGACTTTCTACTCCTCTAAAAATCGGCGCCCTAGAAGTAAACAGTCGTGTCCTTCAATCTCCTTTATCTGGTGTAACAGATTTGGTATTCCGGCGCCTTGTTCGTCGTTATGCTCCAGAATCAATGTTATATACCGAGATGGTTCACGCTTCTAGGTTACAGCATATAAAGGAAATTCCCATTATTATGGAAATTGACCCGAACGAACGCCCGGTAAGCATTCAGTTATTCGATTGCCGTCCACATTTTTTAGCTGAAGCTGCACAAAAAGCGGTTGCCGAAGGCGCCGATACTGTGGATATTAATATGGGGTGTCCGGTAAATAAAATTACTCGCAAGGGTGGGGGTTCTTCGCTGTTACGACAACCAGAAGTAGCAGAAGAAATAGTAAGAGAAATAGTTAAGGCAGTTAATGTACCTGTCACCGTAAAAACACGCATTGGTTGGGATGATGCAGAGATTACGATACTAGATTTTGCTCTTCGTATGCAAGATGCAGGCGCCCAAATGATAACTGTACATGGTCGTACTCGTGCCCAAGGTTATACAGGTAACGCGCGTTGGGAATGGATAGGAAAGGTAAAACAAGTATTAGATATTCCAGTAATTGCCAACGGGGATATATTTTCTGTAGAGTCAGCAGTGCGATGTCTGGAAGAAACAGGTGCCGATGGTGTAATGTGTTCGCGCGGTACTTTGGGATATCCGTTTTTAGTGGGAGAAATTGATTATTTTTTAAAAACAGGGGAAATATTAGCGGCGCCAACACTTATACAAAGACTCGAATGTGCCAAAGAACATTTAGAAGCGTTGTATGAATATAAAGGAGAACGCGGTATTTACCAAGCGCGTAAACATATGGCTTGGTACGCAAAAGGATTTGTTGGCGCCTCTGATTTACGTGGTGAGTTGAATAAAATAGAAACCGTAAAGCAAGGAGTTGAATTACTCGATAAAGCAATTGACAAATTAGCTACAGGCTACGAAGTTATCGAGGAAAAAGAAGTTGTGATGTCACAATAATAAAGTTTTATGGTGGTGGATGCCTGCCTAAAAGCTCCTCTTCAGATCGAATTGCTAGTATTAATGCACGATTCATACGTAAAGCATCAATAGTTCCTCGTCCTGTAGCAGTCAACCCAATAACTCGTACACCATCCCACTCAAAATGTTCTTTCCATATTTGTTGACGAGGATTAAAGATTTTGACAGTTCCCCCTGTTTGCGGGTCTTGAACCATTTGTCGAGCAGATTTATGTAATGAGCAGGATACACAAGCAAGCGCTAAATTATTTTCTACCGTTTGCCCACCTGCCACAACAGGTGTGACATGGTCAATGTGAAATGTCGCTTCTTGTCCTGCTTGAGATAAACCGCAATACTCGCAGCGATTACCCGCCCTTTGAATAACTAATCTACGCAAAGAAGCTGAAATTGATGTTGACATTTATAGTTTTTTCGTAACTCGCTGTGACCTTAAGCGAAGTAGAGATAAAAAATCTGACAATTCGACTAATCCTTCTGCTTCTTGACGTTCTTCGTCACTTAACAGTTCGCCTGCATCCTGACGGTCTAACAAAAATTGAAGACGGTTTTGAACTGCGCTAGGAAGCAAAAATGGCGTTAATTCCGCTGGTATCTCAATTACCTCAGACATACTGATTACTCACATTTATAGATTTGGATGAAGTTGTTACTTCTTTTAAGTCTAGTATAGTGCTGCTCAATGCGCTCTTCAGGTGTAGACAGGCAAGCCCGCAGTGAATCTACAAGGGGTTGTAATGCTGTATTGGCTAGCATTGCTTCTAATTATTATTGCTATCAATAAAGTCAAACAGTAATTCTGTATATTTAGCTACATTTTATTCAAATATTAAGTTATCATGACAGAATACAAAGGAAATCCCGTGAGCGATTTAGGCAATGGCAATATTTATGCAAAAGTCAGATAAAGTAAAACGATATTTTTTAAAACTCTATAGAAGTTCTGTACATCAGCCAAGCTTCTCCTATAGACAGATTTTACTGTCAGGCATAGGCAGCTTTTTAGGTATAGCATCTCTTGTATACCTATCATTACATACAAACTATCCATTAATAGCGGCGCCCTTCGGAGCAAGTGCAGTACTTTTATATGCGGTACCAGAAAGTCCTCTAGCACAACCTCGTAACGTAATTGGAGGGAATATTCTCGGAGCTTTAACATGTATTATTTTAGTTCATTTATTTGGGTCAGCTCCGTGGGTTCAAGCAGCTTCTGTTGCAGTAGCAATTAAGTTAATGCTGCTAACAAAAACAATTCATCCTCCTGGTGGAGCAGTCGCACTTGTAGGAGCAATGAGTCACGCTTCGTGGGGATTTCTATTTGCTCCAGTCTTAGCAGGGTCAATAATTATACTCTCCTGCACATATGCTTTCAATAATTTAGTAGCAAAAAGAACTTATCCTAAACATTGGATTTAATAATTAAAAAACTAATCATCCGTTACATCCGTTCCAATCCGTTGCCAGGGATTTGTATTAGTTAACATTCCTTAACAAAGTTTTGTAAATTTAATTTGATAAATACGAACATAGAAATAATGCCACAAAACAACGTAATGCTTACCATTGACTGTTTTCGACTAATACGCAGTTGCTATAATAATTAAAAAATATAAACTTTTAATAATAACTTATGTAGAATCTTTTATTATCATTTCACGATAATTATTTTTGTTTGACGAATTGCGAACATCGCATGAGATTCTATAAACAGTGAAAAAATTTAATTCTGTTTTGATGAGGTTTTAACAAATGGTAGAAGGTCAAAAACCAACGGTAATCATTACAGGCGCCTCTTCGGGAGTAGGTTTGCACGCTGCAAATGCGCTGGCTAAACGTGGTTGGTACGTTATAATGGCGTGTCGAAATTTAGAAAAGGCAGAACAAGCAGCAGCTAGTTTAGGAATGCCAAAAGACAGCTACAGAGTTATTCATCTCGACTTAGGCAGCTTAAACAGTGTGCGTGCGTTTGTAAACAGTTTTCGGGAAACAGGCAAAACACTGGATGCGTTGGTATGTAACGCTGCCGTGTATATGCCTTTGTTAAAGGAACCATTGTATAGTCCAGATGGTTACGAGTTAAGCGTTGCCACAAACCATTTTGGACACTTCCTGCTATGTAACTTAATGCTGGAAGATTTGAAAAATTCAGGCGCCAAAGAACCAAGACTGGTAATATTAGGAACAGTAACAGCGAATTCTAAGGAGTTGGGAGGTAAAATACCCATTCCGGCGCCAGCAGATTTGGGAGACTTAAAGGGATTAGAAGCTGGATTTAAGGCGCCTATATGTATGATAGACGGTAAGCAATTCAAAGCAGGTAAAGCCTACAAAGACAGCAAACTCTGCAACATGATTACCGTGCGTGAGTTACACAAACGCTATCACGACTCTACAGGCATTACTTTTAGTTCGCTATATCCAGGATGCGTAGCTGATACACCTTTATTCCGCAACAGCTATCCATTATTCCAAAAAATATTCCCTTGGTTCCAAAAAAACATTACAAAAGGATATGTTTCTCAGGAATTATCTGGTGAACGGGTAGCACAAGTCGTAGCTGACCCTGAGTTTAACCAATCTGGCGCCCACTGGAGTTGGGGCAACCGTCAAAAAGAAGGGCGCCAGTCCTTTGTACAAGAACTTTCCGAAAAAGCCACAGACGATACAACCGCAAAACGTATGTGGGAACTAACTGAAAAACTAGTTGGACTCGCATAACACTGTAAAAACTCTTGTGGAACAGCTTTCCCAAGCTGTTCAATATCCATCTAACCCAACAAAATCTTGATGATGCTGAGTTTCTTAAGAAATTAGTCCGACCCTGGAACAATAGAAATAACTTGAATGCTTTTTGTGCGGAAGATCGATTTTTCAGGTTTTTCATAGGTTAGGAATTCTACCGCACCTACTGAAATAGCTGCGGAGATATGTAAAGCATCCATTGCTCCTAACCCATACTGAGCGCATTCTTTATAAGCA
>ERZ1066121.712-NODE-712-length-28511-cov-8.820460_pt1 | contig 28511 bp, 27 predicted proteins | sample MGYA00382768_ERZ1066121 | MGnify/ENA primary metagenome ERZ1066121 (study PRJEB33369, sample SAMEA5778351) | biofilm metagenome | biome: Industrial cooling water; feature: Water cooling tower basin; material: Biofilm | place: United Arab Emirates | collected...
AGCCCGCCGCACAGCACCGCGTGAGGTCCTTGCTGACCACCACCAGACGCCCGTCGCGCGTGCCGTTGTCGAGGGTTGCGAGTTTCATCGTCTTTTTTCCCTAAACTTCCGTTCGGGCTGGGCTTGTCGAAGCCTTGTCCTTCTTTCTGACTGCTTGCGCCAGGACCGAGGAAAGGCAGTGCTTCGACAAGCTCAGCACGAACGGGGATGGTTCATGTTCCGTCCATTCACCGCGCCGAGAACCCTCCGTCCACCGCCAGCGCGTGGCCGGTGACGAAGCTTGCCTTGTCCGACAGCAGCCAGGCCGCCGCCTCGGCGACCTCCGGGGGTTCGGCGATGCGGCCCAGCGGGTGGGCCTCGGCCGCGGCGGCGGCGAAGCCGGGGTTGGCGGGGAAGCCGCGCTCGGTGAGCATCGGGGTCGCGACCGCCCCCGGCAGCACCGCATTGATCCTAACCCCGTGCGGCCCCGCCTCGAGCGCGGCCGAGCGCGTCAGGCCGACGACGGCGTGCTTGGAGGCGGAATAGGCCGCCATCCCTGCCGTTCCCAGCCAGCCCATCACGCTCGAGGTGTTGACGATCGCCCCGGCCCGGCGCGCCTGCATCGGCGGCAGCTGGGCCTTGAGGCAGTTCCACAGGCCCCTGACGTTCACCGCCATGACCCTGTCGAATTCCTCGTCCGGATAGTCGGCGATCCCGACCATTGCCCCGCCCGCGCCTTCGATCCCGGCATTGTTGAACGCCCCGTCGACCGCCGGAAAGCGCGCCACCGCCTCGGCGAGCGCGGCCGGATCGGTGATGTCGGCAGCGCAGCTGTGCGCGGCCGGAAGGCTGGCGGCGATGTCGCGCACCGCCTCGTCGCGGTCGATCAGCATCAGCGTCGCGCCGTAGCCCGCGAAGACCTGCGCGGCAGCAAGCCCGATGCCGCTCGCCGCGCCCGTGACGATGATGTTGCGTCCCTCCAGCATACCGTTCCGCTCCCTGCGCGTGATGCCATGCCTGCTGGCACCGGGCGCGGCGTCTTGCCTCATGAATAGTCCGGGCGCGGCGATAACCTCGGGTGGGATCGCACTTGTATTCATCGCCCCATGCCTGAAATTCACTTCAACTCGAAAGGGAGCGCCGTGAAGCTGTCGGCATGGCCACCTTGGTGAGCGGTGCGTTCACGCATCGTGCCGGTGGCGGGGAAACTGCCGGGGAGAGAATGACATGACACGCACACGCGCACACCACACAATTGCCGCGTTGACCGCGACGCTGCTGGCGACATCGGCATTTCCGGCGCTTGCGCAGGACGCCGCCGCCGCGGAAGACGCTGCCGGGGTCGGCGGGATCACCGACATCATCGTCACCGCCGAACGGAGCGAGACCAATCTCCAGCGCACCCCGCTGGCGGTGACGGCGGTGACGGCAGAGACGCTCCAGGCGGCGGGCGTTGCGGTCATCAACGATCTTGCCGCAACCGTCCCCAACCTCACCTCGACCACCGGGCCGCAGGGGTCGGCCGATGCCAACTTCTTCGTGCGCGGCGTGGGGCAGTTCGACTTCATCATCACCAACGATCCGGGCGTGGGCCTTTATGTCGACGGGGTCTATCTCGGGCGCACCATCGGGGCGATGCTGGATTCCGGCGACATCGAGCGGGTCGAGGTGCTGCGCGGCCCGCAGGGCACGCTGTTCGGCCGCAACACGCTGGGCGGCGCGATCAACATCGTCTCGCGCCAGCCCGATCCCTCGCGCTTTTCGGGCAGCGCCAGCGCACTCTACGGCAGCCGTGACCGGATCGAGCTGACGGGCGCGATCAACGCCCCCATCGGCGAGGACAGCGCGGTGCGCGTCTCGGGCTTCTTCCGCGAGCAGGACGGCTTTGCGCGGAACGCCGTGACCGGCGACCTGTTCGGCGCGACCGACCGCTATGGCGGGCGCGCGCAGGTGCGGCTCGGGCTGGCGAGCAATCTCACCGTCGATCTTTCCGCCGATTATTCGCTCGACCGGTCGAACCCCGCGCCCTCCGTCACCCGCGCGATCGTGCCCGCGCCGTTCTTCCCGCCCGCGGCGCTGAACGACGTGTTCGATCCCGACAACTTCTACCGCATCTTCGCCTCGAACAGCCCCGAGGCGAGGAACGAGACCTTCGGCTTTTCGGGCACGGTGACGTGGGAGCTGGGCAGTGCCACGGTGAAGTCGATCACCGCCTACCGCGAGCTCGACAGCTTCTCGACCTCGGACCCGGACGGCACCCGCTTCCGGCTCTACGACCAGGAGGTGACGACCCGGCAGAACCAGTTCAGCCAGGAACTGCAGGTGGCAGGCGATGCGCTGGGCGGAAGCCTCAACTACCTCCTCGGCGGATATTTCTTCCGCGAGGAAGCCGAACAGGTTCTCGGCCTGTGCTTTGCACCGATCAGCGATCCGGGCGCGCAGCCGTTCGCCGCGTGCAACACCTGGACGCAGGGCAACGACCAGACGACCGAAAGCTATGCCATCTTCGGGCAGGCGCGCTACGAGGTGCTGGACGGGCTCTCCTTCACCCTCGGCGGGCGGTATACGTGGGACGAGAAGGACATCGTCTCCAACCAGTTCTTCGACTTCCGCCCGCAGGCCGTGGGCCCGGGCGCAGTGTTCGGCTTCGGCCTGCCGGAGGAGCTGATCGGCGAGCGGATCGTGCTGCCGATCGTCACCAACCTGCCGGGTTCGGTCTCGTTCGAGGAATTCACCCCCAAGGTGGGCGTCGAATATCAGGCGGGCCGCAACGCCTTCCTGTTCGCCTCCTATTCGCAAGGGTTCCGCGCCGGGGGCTTCAACGGCCGCCTCATCGCCCCGCAGGCGAGCGTGCCCACCTTTGCGCCCGACACCAACGACACCTACGAAATCGGCTTCAAGACCGACTGGCTGGACCGCCGCCTGCGGGTGAACGGCACGCTGTTCTATTCGCAATACCAGGACATCCAGCAGACCATCGTCGATCCGGCGGTGCAGTTCCGGGTGGCGAACGCAGGCGACGCGGTCCTCAAGGGCTTCGAGCTGGAGACGGTGATCGCGCCGACGGACGGCCTGCGCTTCGACATCGCGGTCGGCTACACCGACAGCGAGTTCGAGAACGTGCCCGCCGCGGTCGGCCCGATCAACGGCAACCGTCTGCCCTTCAGCCCGGAATGGACCGTGTCGCTGGCGGCGCAATATGATATCGAGACCAGCGCGGGCACCTTCACCCCGCGGCTCGACTATCGTCTGCAATCCGAGGTGTTCTTCACCGCCTTCAACCTGCCGCTGGAACGTCAGGAGAGCTACGGGCTACTCAACGCGCGGCTCGGCTGGACCGATCCGGGGCGGCGCTTCAATGTCGCGGTGTTCGGCCAGAACCTCACCGACGAGCAGTATTTCACCTTCGGGCAGGATGCGCTGGCGACGCAGGGGGTGGCCTATTCCTACCTCGGGCGGCCGCGCGAGTTCGGGGTGAGCGCCGGGGTCAACTTCTGATGACGGCGCGGCGTGTCCTGGTGATCGGGGGGACGGGCAAGATCGGCCGTCCGCTCGTCGCGGCGCTGCGCGAACGGGGCGCGCAGGCGGTGGTGCTCGCCCGCAATCCCGGCCCCGGCGGCCTTGCGATCGACACCGCCGACGCCGCCGCGCTGGAGGCCGCCGCACAGGGCTTCGATGCCGCCTTCCTGACGACCCCGCTCGGGGAAGACGAGGGCGAAATCGGCGTGGCCGCCGTCGCCGCGCTGCGCCGGGCAGGTATCGGCCGGATCGTCTACATCGCCGTCCACAACCTCGAGGCGATGCAGGCGATCCCCCATTTCGCCACCAAGATCCCGGTCAAGGCGGCCGTGCTGGATGGGCCGGGCGGCACCGTCCTCCAGCCCAACTTCTTCTTCCAGAACGATCTTCTGGCGCTGCCTGCGATCATGCATGGCGGTGTCTATCCCATGCCCATCGGCGATGCTGGCGTGTGGAGCATCGACGCCGCCGACATCGCAGCTGCCGCCGCCAATGCACTGCTCGACGGCGCGGGGATGGACGAGGCGGTGCCGCTGTGCGGGCCGGAGATGCTCACCGGGAACGATTACGCCGCTCACTGGGCCGAAGCGCTGGGCCGTCCGGTGATCTATCCCGGCAACGCCATCGAACCCTTTCTCGGCGCGATGCAGCAGGCCATACCGGGCCTTGGCGCATGGGAGCTCGAGGATTTCCGGCTGATGATGGAGGTGACGCAGGCCATGGGCTGTCCCGCCACGGATGCCGATCATGCCGCCACCCGCGCCATTCTTGGCCGCGCAGCCCGCACCCACCGTGAATTCATTGCCGATGTGCTGAAGGAGAACCAGCCATGAAACCCCTCTACACCGCGACCGCCACCGCCAGCGGCGGTCGCAACGGGCACGTCGAAAGCGACGACGGGCTCGTCAGCCTCGATCTTGCGATCCCCGCGCCGATGGGAGGTCCCGGCGGCGGGAGCAATCCCGAACAGCTGTTCGCCGCAGGCTACGCCGCCTGCTTCCATTCGGCGATGCAGTTTGTCGCCGGGCAATCGAAGACCGATGTCGGCGGGTCGAGCGTCACCGGCCATGTCAGCATCGGGATGCGCGAAGACGGGCCGGGTTTCGGCCTTGCGGTGCACCATGAGGTGAACCTGCCCAGCCTCACCCAGGCCGATGCCGAGGCGCTGGTCGCCAAGGCGCATGAGGTCTGCCCCTATTCCAACGCCACCCGCGGCAATGTCGAGGTGCGGTTCACCGTCACGGGAGGCGCGGCATGACCGAGGCAATGGGCTATACTGCCGCGCTCGCCCCCGAGCATGACGACGTCCCGCCGATGCGCGCCTTCACGGATCGCGATCACCCCAATGCGATCATGCTCTACGAAGCGCACAACGCCTTCAAGCAGGGCAATGCCGAGGCGCTGTTTTCCAAGATGGCCGATGATGTCGTGTGGCATATGCCGGGCGACAACTGCCTTGCGGGCACCTACGTAGGACGCGAGGAAATCCTGCGCAATTTCGGCATGTTACAGGCCGCGGTCGATGCCTATTGGGCCCACCCGCTCGATTATTTCGGCAGCGACGACCACGTCGTGCTGGTCGCCGAAGTGCGTGCGCGGAAGGGTGAGCGCACGCTGCGCACCAAGGAGGCGATGACCTGGCGGATCGAGAACGGCAAGCTCAGGGAATGCTGGCACATGTGCCTTGAGCCGGAAAAGTGGGACGCGTTCTTCGTGAAAGAGTGACCTTCTTCCCCCCCTCCCCTTGGGGAGGGCCCGGGGGTGGGGGTTCTTCGTTCCGCGCGGGCAGAGCCCCCACCCCCCAGCCCCCTCCCCGAGGGGAGGGGGAGCTTAGACCCGCTCCCGCCACGCCTGCGGAGTGCCACGCATCGCCATCGGCGGAGCTTGCATCAGTTCGGGCGTCCACACGAAATCGGTATCGATCACGGTTTCGACCCGCGCAATGCCCGGCAGCTTCGCCAGATCGTCGGCGGCGGCCTGCGCGAAGTGCGGGGCCATGGTGCACCCGGCAAAGGTGACGCAGAAGGTCACCGTCAGCGTGCCCTCCTCCAGAACCCAGCCGCGCACCAGTCCCATGTCCAGCACCGAGACCGGCCGCCCCGCCGCGATCGAGCACGGATCGTGGATGCGCCCGAGAGCCGCGCGGATTTCGGCGTCGATCACGGGTTCTGCCAGCACGACCACGGCTCCTTCATCTCCACTCCATCGAAAGCGTCGCTCTTCTGCCGGGCCTGCCAGTCTGCAAGGTCGAGGCCCGCCAGGCGCGCGTAGTTCCCCGCAAGGATCATCCGCTTCACGCCTTCGTCGATCTGCGGGATGCCGTGGCGGTCGAGGGTCTGCTGGTCGAAGGCAAAAGCCCAGAACAGCTTCAGGAGATGCTGCGGATGGACCACGGTGCAGCCGCTCGACCACAGGATCTTCTCCGGCCCGCCCCACTGCATCAGCAGCGCCAGCGCCGCCGCGAAGCGCCCGGGGGCCTGCCACAGCATCGCGGTGGTGGTTTCAAGGTTCGCATAGACATTGGGGAAGCGACCGATCGCCATCGCGGTCTCCTCGATGAAGGCCATCCCCGAATGGACGATCTCGAAGGCCATGTCGGGAAAAGCGTCGGCGGCCTGCTCGAAATCCTCGCCGATGCGGTAGGGCGCCAATGGCACCGATCCGTTGGGCAGCGCCTTGTGGATCGCGATGCTCTTGAGCCCCAGCGCCCGCGCCCGCTCGATCAGGCGCAACACCGTATCGTCATTGGTCAGCCAGTGGCGATAGGGATCCATCTGATGCGGATAGAGCTTGACGCCCACGGCATTGGGCGTGCCTTCGACCTGCCGTTCGAGATCCTCCAGCACGAAAGCGCAATCCTGCGTCGGGTCGAGGCCCACATAGCCCAGCACCCGGGTCGGCCAGCGGGTGGTCATTTCCACCGTCTTCCACTCGGCCGCGAACCCGTCCTTGAACCAGGTGTCGAGCCGCAGCGTGTGGGTCGCCGCCAGGCTGGTCTGGCTTTCCTCGAAAATGGTGCGCACCAACGCCTCGGGCGCCATGTCGGTCATGTAGGTGCCTTGCGGGCACAGCGCCTCGGGCGGGCTCAGCATGGTGTGGAGCCCGTAGGACATCTGGTAGAGCTGCTCGCCATACTTGCTGGCGACATTCCCGCGATCCAGATTGAGCGCGTGGATCACCGGGTCGATCACGAAGACATCTGCGGGCAGGTTCGGCAGGTGGGCAAAAGGTGCGGGCATGGGCTCTCCTCGTTTCCACCCTTATGCCGCCCTTCCCCTCGCGATCCAGTGTGCGGATGGCGCAGCTTCATAACCAGAATTCATGAACCCCGCGTCGCGGGTCACATGAAGCCGCCCGCTGCCGCGCCTACACTCGGCCCATGACCACGCTCCTCACCTCCCCCCGCGATCTGGTGCGCGCCGATGCCGTCCACCGTTCGGTCTACACCGATCCGGCGATCTTCGACCTCGAGATGGAGCGGATCTTCGGCCGCGCCTGGCTTTATCTCGCGCATGACAGCGAGTTGCCGAAGCCCGGCGACTACGTGGTGCGGCACATGGGGACGCAGGGCGTGATCCTGACGCGGGGGAAGGACGGCGCGGTCCACGCGATCTTCAACCGCTGTTCGCACCGGGGCGCGACCTTGTGCGCCTTCGAGAAGGGGAGCGCGCCCGCCGGGCACCAGTGCCCCTATCACGGCTGGCTGTTCAACCCCGACGGCACCCTCAAGGGCATCCCCCATCCCGGCGGCTATGACGGCGTGCTCGACAAGAGCGATCTTGCCATCACGAAGGTGCGCACCGCAACCTATCGCGGCTTCATCTTCGGCAACCTCGCGGGCGATGCGGCGGGGCCGCTGGAGGATTTCCTCGGCCACATGAAGACCTCGATCGACGATCTGGTCGACCGTTCCCCCACCGGGCAGCTCGAGGTCGGCAAGTATCAGCTGCGCCACTATTACCGCGCCAACTGGAAGATGACCTTCGAGAACCTCAACGACACGATCCACCCCGGCTTTGCCCATTCGGCCTCGGTCGTCTCGGCCAAGGCGGTGATGGCGGAAGTCGGCGCGGAGAATGTGGTGCCCACCGTCGGCATGATGCTGGCCAACGGCAAGCCGATCCAGTTCTTCCAGAATCTCGACATGGTGACCGTGCCCGGCGGGCACAGCTACATCGGCGGGCACATGGGGGCCAATTACACCCCCGACACCGCCGACGCCTACACCGCCGCGCTGATCGCGCATCACGGGCCCGAGCGTGCGAAAGAGGTGCTGTCGGTCGATCGCCACCTGATGCTGCTCTACCCCTCGTCCTTCTGGCACGCGCGCTATCAGACAATCCGCATCATGCGGCCCGTGCGCCACGATCTCACAGAGATGATCGGCTACACCTTCCGGCTGGTGGGCGCGCCGGAGGAAACCCACGTCAACGCCATCGAATACTGCACCGGGGCGAACTCTGCGGCCTCGCCGGTCATCGCCGACGATCTGGAAATCTACGAGCGGTGCCTCGAGGGCAACGCCTACGACGCGCGCGAATGGGTGCCGATGGCGCGCGGCCTCGGCGAGGTGCGCGAACAGGATAACGCGCGCACCCGCTCGCCCTCGACCTCCGAGATCTACATCCGCAACCAGTTCGCCGCCTGGGCCGCTTACATGGGGGCCGAGGCATGATCGTCCCGCTCATCACCGAAGTCACCGCACTGATCGAACTCGAGGCCGCCCTGCTCGACGATTGCCGCTACCCGGAATGGCTCGCGCTGTTCACCGAGGACTGCCTCTACTGGGCCCCCGTCTCGCCCGAGATGGTATCCCCGCGCGAAGGGCCGAGCCATTTTCGCGACGATCGCCAGATCATGATGGTCCGCACCCACCGCTTGGCCAACCCCCGCGCCTTCGGGGCCGAGCCATCCCCGCGCACCCTCCACGTCATCTCCAGCGTGCGGATCGAGGAGGATCGGGGCGAGGAACTGCTCGCCTCCTCCAGCCAGATCATGCTCGAATATCGCAATCGCGGGCGGTTCGAGGAGGATCAGCGCGCCTTCGGATCGCGGGTGCGCCACCGCCTGCGGCGCACGCCGGAAGGGCTCAGGATCGCCGAAAAGCGGATCGACCTGATCAATGCCGAAGGGGCCTTCAACGCGATGGCGGCCCCGCTTTGAGTATCGCCTGGATCCCCTACGGCGCCTATTGGTCGACGCCCTTCGTGCGCTGGCAGGGGGCATTGGGCGAGCTCCACAGCCTGCGCCTTGCCGCGTGGGTGGCTGGCCGCGCCTTGGAGAAGCGGAAGATCGACCCGCAGGTCTTCGATTTCGGTGTGCTCGGCATGACGGTGCCGCAGGCCGGGTGCTTTTATGGCTTGCCCTGGGCGATGGGGGAGCTCGGGGCGGCGCAGGTCGGCGGGCCGACCATCATGCAGGCCTGCGCCACTTCGGCCCGCTCGGTTCAGGTCGCCGCGCAGGAAGTTGCCGCAGGACTGGCGCAGACCGCGCTGGTGCTGACCTGCGACCGGGTGTCGAACGGCCCGCACATCTACTACCCCGCCCCCTCCGCTCCCGGCGGGACGGGCCAGGCGGAGAACTGGGTGCTCGACAACTTCGCGCGCGATCCCTTCGCGCAGGTGGCGATGATCGAAACCGCCGAGAACGTCGCGAGGAAGCACGGCATCGGGCGCGAGGCGCAGGACGACCTCACCCTCGCCCGCTATGCCCAATATGCAGACGCGCTCGCCGATGACAGCGCCTTCCTGCGCCGCTTCATGGACCTGCCCTTCGAGGTGCCCGACCCGCGCTTCGGCAAGATTGCGGCGAGCCTCGAAGGCGATGTCGGCATCCAGCCGTCCGATCCCGCCAAGGTGCGCGCCCTCAAGCCCGTGGTCGAGGGCGGCAGCGTCACCTATGCGGGGCAGACCCACCCGGCGGACGGCAATGCGGGGATGATCGTCACCAACCGGACACGCGCCCGCGACCTCGCCCGCGCGCCCGGCATCGAGGTCGCGATCCTCGGCTTTGGCACCGCCCGGACGGCGATCGCGCATATGCCCGAAGCCCCCGTCCCCGCCAGCGCCCGCGCGCTCGCGCAGGCGGGCCTAGCAATCGGTCAGATCGACGCGGTGAAGTCGCACAACCCCTTCATCGTCAACGACCTCGTGTTCGCCAAGGAAACCGGCTTCCCGCTCTCCGGCATGAACAACTACGGCTGCTCGCTGGTCTGGGGCCACCCGCAAGGGCCCACGGGCCTGCGCGCCATGATCGAACTGATCGAGGAACTCAGCGCGCGCGGCGGGGGGCGCGGGCTGTTTCAGGGGTGCGCGGCGGGGGATACGGCGATGGCGGTTGTGATCGAGGTGCGCGGATGCTGATCGGCATAGACGGCGCGCCGCTGTGGGTGCCGCAGACCACCATCGCCATGCTCGACCGCGCTGCCGCGCGCTGGCCGGGCAATACCGCGCTCGTGTGCGGGGACGAACTGCTCACCTACGCCGCCTATCACGACCGGGTGATGCACCTTGCCAGCCGCCTCGTCGCCCACGGCGTCAGCGGCCGCCGGGTCGCGATCGTGCTCAGGAACGGCATAGACATTGCCCTCACCCTGTTCGCAGTGCAGGCCGCAGGCGGCGCGACCGCCGCGCTCAACCCCGATTACACTGCGGGCGAGCTCGCTCCGATCCTTGCGCAGATCGAACCTGTGGTGGCGATCACCCATGCCGACCTCGCCCCGACGCTCGCCCCGCTGCTGCCGGGCGGCTGCCCGGTCCTGACCGTCGCCGAACTGCTCGAGGCCGGGGGAGCGAGCGACCCGCTCCCCGATATCGACCCTGCCGCCATGGCGGTGCTGCAATTCACCGGCGGCACCACCGGAGTGCCCAAGGGCGCGATGCTGAGCCACCGCGCGGTCGCCACCAATGTCGCCCAGCGCGAGGCGGTGCTGCCGACGCTGCCGGGGGCGGAGCGGATCGTGTGCATGATGCCGCTTTACCATTCGTTCGCGGCCGCGATGTGCCTCCATCTTGCGGCCTACTCGGGAGGCGCGCTCCACATCCTGCCGCGCTACCGTCCCGACTGGCTGATCGACACCATCGCGCGCGAGCGCATCACCCGGCTTCCGGCGGGTCCGACGGTGTTCAACAGCCTGCTCGGCTTTGACGGGCTGACACGCGAGCGGGTCGCCAGCCTCGTGTGCGCCTATTCCGGCTCCGCCCCCCTGCCCCACGACACCCTCGCCCGCTGGGAAGCGGCGACCGGCGTGCCGATCTACGAAGGCTACGGCCAGTCAGAGGCCGGGCCGGTGCTGACCTATCACGGCCCCGGCATGACCTTGAAACAGGGCTCGGTCGGCCCTGCGTTGCCGCTGACCGAATTGCGCATCGACGGCGAAGGGCCGCTCGGCGAAGTCCTCGCGCGCGGCCCGCAGATCATGGACGGCTATCTCGGCCGCCCAGACGAGACCGCCGCGACCCTGAAGGACGGCTGGCTCCACACCGGCGACATCGGGAGGATCGACGCAGACGGCTACCTCTTCATCGAGGACCGCAAGAAGGACATGGCGATCGTCGGCGGCTACAATGTCTACCCGCGCGAGGTCGACGAGGCGCTGGCCGCCCACCCCGAGGTGCGCGAGGCAGGCGCGGTCGGCGTGCCCGACAGCTACCGGGGCGAGGTGATCTGGGCATTTGTCGCAGGCGAAGGCATCGCCGAGGCCGACGTGCTGGAACATTGCGCCGCGCGGCTCGCCAAGTACAAGCGCCCGGCCCGGCTGGTGGTGCTGGATGCCCTGCCCCGCACGGCCGTGGGCAAGATCGACAAGCAGGCGCTGAAGGCGCTTGCCCGCGCCATGCTCGCCGAGGCGTCCGATCATGCCGCCTGAACAACTCGCCCCGATCCGCGCCGGGCTCCTCGCCCGCCGCGCTGCCCCTCCCCCGCCGATCGAGGCCCGCCGTGCCGGGTTCGAGGCGCAGATGGCGGCGCTGCCGGTCGATCCTGAGGTGGTGGTCGAGCGCATCGACTGTGGCGGCGTTCCCGCGCTGCGTTCGCGCCGCGCCGCGCCGAGCGGGCGGGCGCTGCTGTGGCTCCACGGGGGGGCCTTCGTGCTCGGCTGCGCGGAGAGCTATCGCCCCTTCGCCGCGCGGCTGGCGCGCGCCTGCGGGTGCGACGTGATCGTCCCCGATTACCGCCGTGCGCCCGAACACACCTTCCCGGCCGCGCATGACGATGCCCTCGCCGCGCTCGATGCGCTGGAGGGGCACGGTTACGCCATGGCCGATGTCGCCATCGGCGGGGACAGCTGCGGGGCCAATCTTGCGCTCGCCGCGATGCAGTCGCGCATGGCCCGCGGCGCGGCGCTGCCGGCGGCGGTGTGGCTGGTATCGCCCTATCTCGACCTTACGCATTCGGGGGCCAGCATCGCCGGGCGGGCGTCGCGCGACCCCTTCATCGACCCTGTCGGAATGCCCGAGACCGCGCGCACCTATCTGGGCGAGACCGATCCGGCCGCTGCCCGCCCCTCGCCGCTGTTCGGCAAGGTCGCGGGCCTGCCTCCTGCACTGATCCAGATCGGTTCGGACGAGGTGCTGTTCGACGATGCGGCGCGCCTGCGCGACCGGATCGAGGGCGAAGGCGGGCGGGCGGTGTTCCAGGAATGGCCGGGAATGATCCACGTCTGGCCTCTGTTCGCTCACGTGGTCGACGAAGGCCAGTGGGCGATTCTGCAGGGCGCGGCGTTCCTCGGCGAGGTATGGGCGCCCCGGGTTGCGCGCGCCGGGTAGTGCTGTAAACACGTCCGATGGAGCTGCGCCAGATAAAGTATTTCCTCGAAATCGTGCGCTGCGCGAGTTTCGGGCAGGCGGCCGAACGCCTGCACATCACCCAGCCCGCGCTCTCGAAGTCGATCCGCAATCTCGAACAATCGCTCGGCGTCATGCTGCTCGAACGCCATCCCGGCGGCGTGGTGCCGACCGAATATGGCAAGCTGTTCCTCGATTACGCGGCGCTCATCACCGGCGAGGTGGACCGCGCGCTGGAGGAAATCCAGCAGTTGAAGGGCACCGGGCGCGGGATCGTGCGCGTGGGTGCGGGCGCGACGATGATGCAATACCTCATCCCCCAGGCGGTGCGCGCCTTTGTCGCGGGCGACGATCAGGCAGTGGTGACGTTTCGTCAGGGTCTGCGCGACGAGCTGATCGCGTGCCTCAGGCGCGGCGAGGTGGATATCGTCGTCGGCTCGATCGGCGGCCTCAGCCACGATGACGACCTGAGGCAGGAAGTGGTGCTGGAGGACGAGATCGTCGTCGTCGCCGACGGGCACCATCCGCTCTCTGGCCGGGAGACGGTGCGGATCGCCGACCTCGGGGCCTACAAATGGGTGCTGCCCGACGGCACCGAGGGCGAACGCAGTCGGCTGACGCGGGTGCTGCGCAGCGCCGGGCTGCCGCCGCCGACCTGCGTGATCGCCACGCCCTCGTCGACCTTCATGGCGACCATGCTCCGTGAAAGCGAATTCCTGAGCTACCTGCCGCGCGCGCTGATCCAGATCGACCGCGAATATGCCCATCTGGTGCCGCTCGCGATCGAGGAGCCGATCTGGGACGCTGTGACCGTGGGGGTCACCTATCGCCGCCGCGGCGTCATGCTCGCGCCGGTCAGGCGGTTCATCAACCGGCTGATCGAGGTGGGTCAGGGGATCGGGAAGGGGTGAGAGGGCGGCCATGAAGCCCCTTCCCCTTGGGGAGGGGAGCCTTCAGCCCTCAGCCTTCGCTTTGCCGCCACACCGGCCGTTCCGCCGTGAGATCGGCGTTGATCCGGGTGTAGCTGCCCGGCCCCGTGACGCGCCCCAGCAGGCCCATGGCATAGGGATCGACCCTGAGGCGCTGCGCATCGATGAAGGCATCGGCGATGGCCATGGCCACGACCTCGCCGATCAGGATCACGGTTCCGGGCGCGGCGTCGAGATGGTCGAACAGGCGGCATTCGAAGGAAGCGGGGGCATCAGCGATGGTCGGCGGGGCCACGGTTTGGGAGGGCACCATCGCCAGCCCGGCCAGCGCCGCCTCGTCCACTTCGGGCGGGGCGTCGATGCAGGTGGTGTTCATCGCGGCCAGCATCGGCTCGCCCACCAGATGCACCACGAATTCGCGGGTCGCGAGGATGTTGGCGGCAGTGTCCTTCAGCCGCCCGTCGTCCTGCCGCATCGTGCCGAGCACGATCAGCGGGGGGGAGGAGCCCATCATGTTGAAGAAGCTGTAAGGCGCGACATTGCCGACCCCGTCCTGCGACAGGGTGGAGACCCAGGCGATCGGGCGCGGGACGATCATCCCCGCCATCAGCTTGTATCGCTGCGCATCGCTGAGCGCGGCCATGTCGAAGCGCATCAGGCGTCGTCCGTGCGGAAGGCAACCGGGGGCCTCGCGCGGGTGTCGACGGCCAGGTGGAAGACATCGGGCCGGGCATAGTGCCCCGCGACGTCGAAATCATAGCGCGCGCGGGGGATCTCGGCGGGGTCGATGTCGGCGTAGAGGATGGTCTCGCCAGCGTAGTCCGGCCCCGCGAGCACCTCGCCGAGCGGCCCGACGATCATGCTCCCGCCGCGCAGCAGGATGGTCTCGGGATCATCGCCGAGCGCGCAGTCGTATTCCGGCGGGTAATCCCCCCGGCGGATGAACTGGCAGGCCGAGAGCACATGGCACCGCCCCTCCAGTGCGACGTGGCGCATGGTGGCCGCCCAGCCGTCGCGGTCGTCGGCGGTCGGCGCGCAGTAGAGCGTCACCCCCTGCCCATACATCGCCATGCGCATCATCGGCATGTAGTTTTCCCAGCAGATCACCGCGCCGACCTGCCCCAACGCGGTCTCGACCACCGGCAGGGTCGATCCGTCGCCGAAGCCCCAGATCAGCCGCTCGGCGCCGGTGGGCATCAGCTTGCGGTGATGCGCCATCGTGCCCGCGCTGCCGTCGATGATGAGCGCGGTGCAGTAGAGCGTCGAACCGGCGCGCTCGATGATGCCGATCACCACCACCATCCCCGCCGCCCCTGCGGCCTCGCGGATCTGCGCGACCTCCGGTCCGTCCAGCGTCACCGCGCCATCGAAATAGCGCGCGTAGTCCGCCCGGCCCTCGGGCTTTCTCATCCCCACCGGCGTCCCGAAGCTCGCGCCCTTGGGGTAGCCGCCGACAAAGGCTTCCGGGAACACCGCGAGGCTAGCCCCGCCCGCCCCCGCCTTGGCGATGAGCGCGGCGGCCTTAGCGGCGCTCGCGGCGCTGTCGGTGGGGACGGCGCTCGCCTGGACGACGGCGGCGCGGAAGGGCTGGGGGCGAATATACGTCATGGCCATTGCACCGATTAGCATGAGGGAGCGCCGCCAAAGCAATGGCAATAACGGGCCGGAGCAATAACCATTGCACATGAGGAGCCGGCCATGGGGCAGCCAAGTTTCGACGCCTATCGCGAAGACGTGGCGGGCCGCGCCAATGTTGCCGACACGCCCGAACTCGTCGCCTATTACGAGCGGCTGGCGAAGCTGGGCACCGGCGCGCTGTGGACCGTCGCCAACAAGATCGAGCCGTGGGAGCCGGTCTCGACCTCGGTGCCGATGCTGTGGCGGTATCGTGATCTGCGCGAGGACGTGCTGCGCGCGCTCGACCTCGTCACGCCGGAACAGGCCGGGCGGCGGGTGGTCTATCTGGAGAACCCGGGCAGGTCGGATGTCGTGGCGGCTGTGGGCTGGCTCTATTCGGGCCTTCAGGTCATGAAGCCGGGCGAATGCGCCTCGAGCCACCGCCACTCCGCCTCGGCGTTGCGGTTCATCATGGAGGGCAGCGGCGCCTTCACCAATGTCGACGGGCACAAGCTGACGCTGGGCCGCAACGACTTCGTGCTGACGCCCAACGGCACCTGGCACGAACATGGCGTCGGCGAAGACGGCACCATCTGCATCTGGCAGGACGGGCTCGACATCCCGCTGATGAACGCGCTCGAGGCGAATTTCTACGAGGTTCACCCCGAACTCAATCAGGCCGTCTCCTTCCCGATCGACGATACCACCGCCACCTGGGCGGGATCGGGCCTGAGGCCGCAGGGGCACGAATGGTCGAAGCGGTATTCGCCGATGCTGAAATATGAATGGGCCCCGACTTACGAGGCGCTCACCGCGCTCTCCCGGGTCAGCGACGGGTCGCCCTATGACGGGATCATCATGGACTACGTGAACCCTGTCACCGGCGGCCCGGTGATGCCGACCATCGGCGCGCAGATGCAATTGCTGCGCCCGGGCGAGCACACCCGCGCCCACCGCCAGGTCGGCAGCTTCGTCTACCAATGCGCGAAGGGAAGCGGTTTCTCGATCATCGGCGGCAAGCGGTTCGACTGGCAGGAGCGCGACATCTTCGTGGTGCCCGCCTGGATGTGGCACGAACACGCCAACGCCAGCGCGACCGAGGACGCCTGCCTCTTCGCCTTCCACGATCTGCCCGTCATGCGCAGCCTCGGCCTCTACCGCGAGGAAGGCCTTGGCGAGAACGGCGGGCACCAGCCTCTCATCTGAACCAGAACAGAAGGACCCTCAATGAAGCTTGTGACCTATCGCCGCCACATCGAGGCGGCTGCGCGGCTTGGCGCGATTCAGGATGGCCGGGTGGTCGACCTTGCCCGCCTCGGGGCCGCGCACGGCGTAGACCTGCCCGCGACGATGCTCGAATTCATCGACCTCGGGCCGGATGCGGTCGCGGCGGCGACGCAGATGCTGGCCGATGCAGGCGGGCGCTATCCGCTCGGCACAGCGGTGCCGCTCGCCGACGTGAAGCTGCTCGCGCCGATCCCGCGCCCGCGCAAGAACATCTTCGGCATCGGCCTCAACTATACCGAGCACGTCGCCGAGTCCGCCGTGGCGCTCGACACCTCGCCCGAACTGCCGCGCCAGCCGGTGATCTTCTCCAAGCCGCCGACCACCGTGATCGGCCCGGACGAGCCGATCCGTCACGATGCCGCCATCACCCAGCAGCTCGACTGGGAGGTGGAACTGGCCGCAATCATCGGCACCACGGCAAAGGCCGTCGCGCGCAAAGACGCGCTGGCCCACGTGTTCGGCTACAGTCTCGTCATCGACATGAGCGCGCGCGACAACCGCCGGTCGGGCCAGTGGATCTATTCCAAGGGGCAGGACAGCTACGCCCCGATGGGCCCCTGCATCGTCACCGCCGACGAGATCCCCGATCCCCAGACCCTGGACCTCGCCCTGTGGGTCAACGGGGTGGAAAAGCAGCGCAGCAACACCGCCTACATGCTGTTCAAGGTCGATGAACTGGTCGCCGACATCAGCGCCGGCATCACGCTGGAGCCGGGCGACATCATCGCCACCGGCACCCCGGCAGGCGTGGGCGCAGGGCGCAACCCTCAGGAATGGGTGTGGCCGGGCGACGTGATCGAAGCCGAACTTCAGGGCATCGGCCGCCTACGCCATCCCGTCGTCAAGGTCTGAGGAGAGCGCGGCGCGCAGCGCCGCGCCCAACCCTTCGGGCCAGGGGCGCGAGGCTTGCGCATCGAGGTCCATGCACACCAGCACGCCCTGGCCTTTAAGCTTGGGCGCACCGGCGACTGCGAAATCGAAGCGATAGGTGCAGCTGCTGGTTCCGACCCTCACCGGCGTCAGCGTGATCGCGAGCTCGTCGCCCAGCATGGCAGGGGCGACGAAATCCGCCTCAAGCCGCACTGTCGGGGTGCCGATCCGGTCATGGAGATGGAGGCTGCGGAAATCGCGGCCCAGCGCGGCGAACCAGTCTTCCACCGCGGCATTCAGCATCTCGAAGAAGCGCGGATAGAAGACGATCCCTGCCCCGTCGACATGGGCAAAGCGGACGGGGGTCGTGTGGACGAAGCTCACCCGATCAGGCCCTCAACGCCTCGGCAAGCTTCGCCTCGGCCCGCGCCATCTGCTCGTAACCGGGACGGACGGCGGCCGGGACGAAGGCCCGCGCCTCGGCCGCCTTGGCCGCAGCATGAAGCGTGAACATCGGATTGGCGAGATGCGGGCGACCGATGCCGATCAGGTCCGCGCGGCCCGCCAGCAGGATCGAATTTGCCTGATCGGCATCCTCGATATTGCCCACCGCCATCACCGGCACCCCGACCTCGTTGCGGATACGGTCGGCGAAGGGCGTCTGGAACATCCGGCCATAGACCGGCTTTGCCAGCGCATTGGTCTCGCCCGCAGAGACGTCGACGAGGTCCACCCCTTCGGCCTTGAGCATTCGGGCAATCTCGACCGCGTCGGCGGGCTGGATCCCGCGCTCGCCCGACCAGTCGGTCGCCGAAATGCGCACCAGCAGCGGGCGGCTGTGCGGCCAGACGGCGCGAACGGCGCGCACCACCTCCAGCGGCCAGGCCATCCGCGCCGCCAGATCGCTGCCGAGCGCGTCCCCGCGGGCATTCATGATCGGCGTGATGAAGCTCGACAGCAGAAAGCCGTGGCCGGCATGGAGTTCGAGCGCGTCGAACCCGGCGTCATGGGCGCGCCGCGCGGCGGCGACGAAATCGTCCCTGATGCGCGCAAGGTCCTCGATGCTTGCCTCGGCGGGGATCAAGCCGCCCGGCTTCCACGCCCGCGCCGAGGCGGACAGGATCGGCCAGGGATCATCGAGCGGCACGTCGTAGCCGCGTCCGCCTTCGGGCGCACGGCACGCAGCGCGGGCGCCCGCGTGGCCGATCTGCGCACAGGTGCGGCTGTCCGAATTGGCGTGGATGAAGGTGTTGATCGCATGCCACATCGCCACCTGCCGGTCGTCCCACAGGCCAGGACAGACGACGGTAGCCCGGCCTTCGGGCGAGACGGCGAGCATTTCGGAAATGATCAGCCCCGTTCCGCCCAGCGCCCGGGCGCCGTAGTGGACAAGGTGGCGGTCGCCCGCGAAGCCCTCGGTATCGGCCATGTAGGTGAGCATGGGCGCCATGACGACGCGGTTGGGAAGCGTCACGTCGCGCAGGCGATAGGGTGTGAACAGCGGCTGCCCCGCCGCCTCCTCGGCGCCTTCGGCCTTGCGGAACCACCGCTCGGTGCCCTCCAGCCAGGCCGGGTCGCGCAGGCGCAGGTTCTCGTGGCTGATGCGCTGGCTGCGGGTCAGCAGCGCATAGGCGAACTGCGGAAGGGCAAAGCCGATGTAGCGGTCCACGTCCTCGAACCACTCGGTCGAGTTGCGCGCGGCGTTCTGGATGCGCAGCACGGCGGTGCGGCGCTCCTCCTCGTATTCGGCGAGCGCGGCGGTGAGCGCTTGCGGATCGTCCAGTCCGGGCCGGTCGAGCACCTCGGCGAGCTTGATCGCATCCTCGAGCGCGAGCTTGGTGCCCGACCCGATCGAGAAATGCGCGGTGTGCGCCGCATCGCCCAGCAGCACGAGATTGCCGCGCGACCAGCGTCCGCACGAGACGCGGCGGAAGTTCAGCCAGTTGGCCGAACCCCGCAGATGCGCCGCGTTGCTGATAAGCCTGTGCCCACCCAGATGCCGCGCGAACAGCTTTTCGCAGAACGCGATCGCTTCCTCCTGCTCCATGTTCTCGAAGCCCAGCCCCGCCCAGGTTTCGGGCGAGCATTCGACGATGAAGGTCGAGGTGTCGGCGTTGAAGCGGTAGGCGTGCGCCCAGACCCAGCCGTGCTCCGTAGGCTCGAAGATGAAGGCGAAAGCGTCGAACAGCTGATGCGTGCCCAGCCACATGAACTTGTTGCGGCGCACGTCGATGTCGACCTCGAAATGCTCGGCAAAGCGGGTCCGCACCGCGCTGTTCACTCCATCCGAGGCGACGATCAGGTCGTAGCCCGGATAGTCGGCGGGGTCGCTCGAGCATTCGTGCTCGAAATGCAGCTCAACCCCCAGCTCGCCCGCGCGGGCCTGAAGGATCTGGAGCAGGTGCTTTCTGCCGATGCCGATGAAGCCGTGGCCCGAGGAGGTGCTGGTCGCCCCGTCGACGGTCGTTGCGATGTCGTCCCAGTGGGCGAAGCTGTCGGCGATCGTCTTGGCGCTGACCGGATCGGTGGCGGTGAGGTTGGCGAGCGTCTGGTCGGAGAACACCACCCCCCAGCCGAAGGTGTCGCCCGCGCGGTTGCGCTCGAACACCGCGATATGGTGCGCGGGGTTGCGAAGCTTCATGGCGATGGCGAAATAGAGCCCGGCGGGACCCCCGCCGATGCAGGCGATACGCATGTGAATTCAGCTCCCAGTGGCGACGAGCGGCGCGCGCGCGCGGCGCAGCGCGTCGGCGAAGACTTCGGTTGAGGTGGTGGTGATGGTCTCGATGTGGCCGTCCGCGAAATGCAGTCGGAAGTGCGGCATCGAGGTGACGCCGCGGCGGCGCCATTCCGCGGTCTCCTCGAAGGGCTCGACCAGGTCGGCCTCGCTTTCGAGATGGGCGAGCGCGGCGGCGGCATCGAAGCCATGGGCGGCGGCGGTGCGGGCGAGGAAGGCGTTGTCGATCACCTCGGCCTGTTCGTAAAAGCCCCGCGCGATCGCCTCGATCAGGTCGCCCGCGCTGCCGGGCCGCTGTCTCTCGGCCCAGCGCACCAGCCGGTGCCCGTCGAGGCTGGCCGGGCCACGGATGATCTTTTCGAAGGCGAAAGCGATGCCGAGCGGCGCGCCGACCGAACGCACCCGCTCCCACATCGGCACTTGCAGCGCCTCGCCATACTTGGCGCGGAACACTGCCAGAAAGTCGTGCCCGCCCCGGTCGAAATCGGGATAGAGCATGAACTGGTGCCAGCTGACGGTGACGCCGTCAGCGCCCTCCTGTTCCAGCGCGCGCGCCAGCTGCCGCTTGGCGATCAGGCACCAGGGGCAGAGAAAATCGTAGACCGCTTCGATATGCAACATCGCCATGTCCCGCGCCGGACGGGTGCGCCGGCCATGCTGGCGATCATCGGGAATAGGCAGCGGGCAAGGCCAATCACTTCTGCGGTCGGCCCCATGACAAAACCGATTTGCCCGCGCCGATCAGGACAGCGTCACCGCCTCCTTCGAGAAGCTCAGCTTCGTCGTCAGCAGCGCGCGGAAGCAGTTGTAGCCGCCGGTGCCGGGGAAGAAGGCGTGGAAGAACAGCTGCGGCTTGTCGTCCAGGCCCGGCGCGACCGAGGCATGGCCCGGCGCCCACCAGGTCTTGACCGACTTCAGCAGCGGCCCTTCCTGCTTGACGTAAGGCCCGAGCGGATGATCGGCGACCGCAACGCCGATGCCGTAGGCGGGCGTGCCGAAGTCGTTGCCCGCGTAGAACATCCAGTAGCGCCCCTCCTGCTGTGTCACCCACGGCCCTTCGATGAGGTGGCCCTCCCATTCCTGATCGTTGGTCAGCACGATGGTGTCGGTGCCGATAAGGTTGCCCTGTTCATCGAGCCGCTGGGCGTGGATCGGGGTGCTCATCGCATCGACGATGAAGGCGGCCTCCTCGACTTCCGAGAGCACGGACTTCACCTGCTCCCAATTGTCGAGCACCGCTTCGATCATCGGCTGCATCAGGAAGAATCGCTCCATCGGGCGGCGGCCATTGGCCCAGGGCTGCACGGCGGCGGCAAAGCGCGCGGTGAGGCGGTCGGCTTCCTCGCTGAACAGGCGGTCGACCAGTTCGGGGCGGCGGCGCAGCAGGCCAGCGAGCGGGCGCGGCCATACGCCGTTGGTGTCGCGCTTCCAGAACAGGTAGACCTCGCCGTTCTCGTCGATGAAGATGTGGCTGTCGATCACCCCGCCGCTCAGCATCGGCTGGGTCGGATCGTCGGGGAAATTGGTGGTGTTGATGGCAAAGCCGCTGACGAGCGGATGGCCGAGATCGGTCCACGGGCCGGTGGGGTGCGGGGCCTTGGCAAGGCCGATGGCGAGCGCGTTGGAGCGTTGGCGGGCGGTGTAGACCAGCCAGTATTCATCGCCGCACCTGGCCATCTCGGGGGCCCAGTAATCGCCGATGGTGCGGCCGTGCGCCGTCCATTCCGGGGCCTCGCCCTCCGGGAAGATGAAGCCCTTGTGGGTCCAGCTTTCGAGATCGTCGGAATGGAGAAGCGGGAAGGCGTCGGGCGCATCGTTGGAGGTGGCTACCAGCCAGTAGCCCTCGTCGGTCTTGAGCACCGCAGGGTCGCCATAGCCGGCCGTGGTGCGGGGGCTGAGGTTGTCGAGGATCAGCGGACGCCAGTCCGGCTCCGGGCCGTCGATCGGCACCGGCTTGTGCCCGGCAGGCGCGCGCGTGCCGAAGTCGCGGGCGAGCTCGCTGAAGAACACCGCGTAGTGATTGTGCTGGCCGGTGGGGATGCGATAGCTGTGGGTCTTGTCCCCCAGCGTCACGGTAAAGCGCGTGGCGATGCCCTCGGCCAGCGGCTCGACCTCGAAGGCGGGCAGGAGCCGTTCGGCGGCAGTGGTATCGTGCATCGGAATTCCCTCTTCAAACGGCTCTCGCCAAGTGCTGACTCGGCTGCTAAATCTTATTTGTAAGATAAATTGCGAGGTGACAATGGCAAGCGGTTTCGCCGGGGCGGCATACGAAGCCGGGGATATCATGGGCGGGCTCTACGGCGATGGGATCATCGCCTGCCCCGGGGCCTTTTCTCCCGCGCTTGCCGACACGCTTCACGCCGAGATCATGGCGCTGTTCGCCGAGGCGCGGACGATCCCCGGCGGTGCGCTGCCGCGCGGGCCGGAACGCTGGTATGTTGAGACCCAGCCCGAACGGCTGAGCGGTTTTGCCGAGATCGCCTCGCACCCGTGGTTCGTGGCGGTGTGCCGCGCCGTGCTGGGGGAGGATTACCGAATCATCGAGGTCGGCTTCGACATCCCCTTCCCGGGCGCAGCCGACCAGCCCTGGCACCGCGACTTCGCCGTGCCGGAGGCGACCACCAGGGGCCGGCGGCTGAACTCGCTCGCCTTCAACCTCACCACGGTCGACACCCGCCCCGAACACGGCCCCTTCGAGATCGCACCGGGGACGCAGTGGGACCGGTTCGAGGGCTGCGCCAAGGGCATGTTCCCACCCGCCGAGCTGTGGCCGCGCTACCAGGCGCGGGCCGTGAAGAAGCTGCCGAAGCGCGGCGATATCTCCGCGCGCTCGGCGCTGACGGTGCATCGCGGCACCGCCAACCGCTCGCAAGAGCCGCGCCCGGTGCTGGTGATCGGGGTCGACGCGCCCGATGCCACCAACGGCGCGCATCACGATCTCCAGGCAACCGCATCCTATCTCGCGAGCCTGCCGCCGGTAGTGCGCGATCACCTGCCTGCACGGGTGGTCGACGCGCTCGCGCCGGTGGTGCAGAACCATGTTATCGATGGCCTTCTCACCCCCGCCTACTGAACCTGCGACGATGCGTTGACCTGCCGCCGCTTTTGGCAGATAGTATGATAAATACTATAAAAGAGGATTGCCTTTGTCCGGTCTGAAATTGATCGACGTTTCCAAGTCCTACGGGGCAACGCGGGTGCTCGACGGCGTCTCGCTCGCCATCGCCCCGCGCGAGTTCATCGCCTTCCTCGGCCCATCGGGCAGCGGAAAATCCACGCTGCTGCGGATCATCGCCGGGCTGGAGAGCCTCGATGCCGGCGAAGTCCGGCTCGGCGGCGCGCGGATCGACACGCTGGCGCCCGGCGCGCGCGGGATCGCCATGGTGTTCCAGCACTACGCGCTCTACCCGCACATGACCGTGCGCGAGAACATGGCCTTCGGGCTCGTCAACGCGCATGTGCCCAAGGACGAGATCGCCCGGCGGATCGCGCAGGCGGCAGAAATCCTCGAGATCACCGCGCAGCTCGACAAGAAGCCGGCGCAGATGTCGGGCGGGCAGCGCCAGCGGGTCGCGATCGGGCGGGCGATCGTCAAGCAGCCGCAGCTGTTCCTGCTCGACGAGCCGCTCTCGAACCTCGATGCGGCGCTGAGGAACCGCACCCGCGTGGAACTCGCACAGCTGCGCAACCGCGTGGACGCCGCGCTGATCATGGTCACTCACGATCAGGCCGAGGCGATGACGCTCGCCGACCGGATCGTCATCATCAATGATCGGCGGATCCAGCAGGTCGGAACCCCGGCCGAGGTCTATGCCCGCCCCGCCAACGCCTTCGTCGCGCGCTTCGTCGGCTCGCCCGCCATGGCGATGCTGCCCGCGACCCTCGACGGTGCCGAAGGCGGGCGCGTTCAGGCCCGGCTGGCGGAGGGAACGATGCTGCGCACCGCTGTCCCGACGCGCGGGCTTGAGCAGGGCGCGGCGGTCGAGATCGGCCTGAGGCCCGAACACGTGACCCTCGCCGCGCCGGGAGCCGAGGGCCTGCCCGCGCGAGTCGAGCTCGTCGAGCGGCTCGGTGACCGCACCTTCATCTACGCCCGCCTCGCCGGAGGGCCGGAGATCATCGCCCACGCGCCCGGTTTCAGCCAGGTGCGTCCGGGCGACGAGGTCCGCCTCGCCATCGACGCCGCCGCCGCGCACATCTTTGCCGCCGACGGCACCGCGCATCACCCGGACGCCCGCCCATGACGACCGCGGCGGGGGCATGGCGGGAGCGGCTGGCGGGTTACGCCTTCGTCGGCCCGTTCCTCGCCGTCTATGCCGCGGTGCTGGTGGTGCCCTTGATCATGGGCCTCTACATCAGCCTCAACAATGCCGACCTGTTCGGGCGGCGCGAATGGGTCGGGCTGGCGAACTACGTGCAGGCAATGGGCGATCCGGTGCTGCATCAGGCACTCGGCAACACGCTGGTGCTGGCGCTGCTGATCGTCCCGCCGCTGACCGCCATCGCGCTGATGCTGGCGCTGGCGCTGAACCGCCCCGGACGCTTGGCCGCAGTGCTGCGCGGGGTGTTCTTCTCCTCGCTGGTGCTCTCGGTCACCATCGTGACGCTGATCTGGCGCTTCATCCTCGTGCCCGATGCCGGGCTGATCGCTGAGGGGCTGGAGGCGCTGGGCCGCCCGCCGATCCCCTTCCTCAGCGATCCCGACCTCGTCATCCCCGCCATCGCGGTGACGACCCTGTGGTGGTCGCTGGGCTTTCCGATCATGCTGCTGCTCGCCGGGCTGCAACAGGTGCCGGGCGACATCTACGAGGCCGCCGCATTGGACGGAGCGAGCCGCTGGACGGTACTGCGGCGCATCACCCTGCCCGCGATCCGCCGCACCCTGCTCTTGGTGGTGATGCTCCAGACCGCGGCGCAACTCCAGATCTTCGGGCAGGCGCAGCTGCTCACCGGCGGGGGCCCGGGCGGGGCATCGCGCACCATCGTGCTCTACATCTTCGAGGTCTCCTTCGGCCGCTGGGAGCTTGGCTACGCCACCGCCATCGCCGAGCTGCTGTTCGGCATGATCCTCACCCTCACCCTGCTCCAATACTGGCTCGTCACCCGCCACGAGGAGCCCCGCCCATGAACGCCCCCGGTTCTTCGGCAAGCCGCCTCTCCCCGCTTGCGACCGTGCTGCTGCTGATCGGTGCCGCGATCATGCTCGCGCCGATGCTGTGGACGCTGCTCTTGTCCTTCAAGAGCAACGCCGCGCTGATGGCCGACAGCGGCGCCGCCCTCAGCCCGCCGTGGACGCTGGAGAACTATGCAGCGATCCTCCAGGGCTCGCTGACGATGCAGTGGCTGGTGAACAGCCTGATCGTCGCGACGGGAGCAACCGTGGGCGTGCTCGTCCTGTCGAGCCTTGCCGGATACGGCTTCGCGCGGCTCGAATTCCCCTTTCGCCGCACGCTGTTCGTGGTCGTGCTGCTGGGCCTTGCGGTGCCCGAACAGGCGGTGATCCTGCCGCGCCACCAGCTGTTCGCGTGGGCGGGCCTGCACAATTCCTACCCCGGCCTGATCCTGCCGAGCCTGACGGGCAGCTTCGGGGTGTTCTTCATGACCCAGTATTTCCGCGCCTTGCCCAAGGAACTGGACGAGGCCGCACTGCTCGACGGCGCGTCGCGCTTCACGCTGTTCTGGAAGGTTCTGCTGCCACTGACCATCCCGGCGCAGGCGACCTTGGGCGTGTTCACCTTCCTTGCCGCGTGGAACGACTATTGGTGGCCGCTGATTTCGGCGACGACGAGCGACTACTTCACGCTGACGGTCGGCCTCGCCTCGGCACAGATGAACTATGCCCAGACCAGCGGCCTCGGGTTCCTGATGGCGCAGGCCGTGTTCGCCTCGATCCCGATCCTCATCGTCTACATTGCGTTCCAGAAGCAGATCGTGCGCGCCATGGCCGGGGCGGCGGTGCGATGAGGAAGCGGGCGCTCGCCTTCGGCTTCGCGGCGCTTTTGCTGGCGGGGTGCCAGCCTGCCGACGAGCGCCCGGAAATCGTCGTCCAGCGATTCTTCGGCGAATGCGGCGCGGCCTATGGCACCAGCACCGACATCGCCGCCGCCGACAGCGAGTGCGGCATCCTGACGACGCTCATCAACCGCTTCGCGGCCGAGAACCCGGATATCCGGGTGAAGGTCAACGTGGTCGCTTGGCCCGGCTACCCGCAGCTCGCCGCGCAGATAGCCGCCGGGGATCCGCCCGATCTCGTCACCATGCACCAGTCGGTGATCGCCGACTATTCGGGCCGCGGACTGATCGAGCCGGTGGAGCCACTGCTCGCGCAAGGGGGCATCGATCCTGCGGGCTTCACTCCGGCGGCGCTGGCCGGGGTGGAGAAGGAGGGGCGGCTCTACGCCATGCCGTGGGACACCATCGGCCGCCTGTTCCACATCAACACCGCGCTGATGGCCGAGGCCGGGCTGATGCAGGGCGGCAAGCCAGTGCTGCCGTCCTCGCCCGAGGAACTGCTCGCTCATGCCCGCCAGTTCAAGGCGCGGACCGGCAAGCCCTACCTCATCCAGGCGCAGGTAAGCGCGCCCGATTTCCACGTGGCGCTGCTCTACACCTACCTGCTGGCGCGCGGCGAAACAATCTTCCCGGATGATCGCCACATCCGCCTCGACACCCCGGAGGCTCGGGAAATCGTAAGCGTATTCCGGCAGTTGAACGCCGAGGGCCTGACCACCCTGAACCAGGATTTCCCCGCCGCCACCGCTGCCTTCACCCAAGGGCGGGGCGGAATCTTCCCCGTCGGCACATGGATGCTCGGGCCCTACGAGGCCGAGGCAGGGCGGGCCGGGTCGGCGCTGGCAGGGAATTACGCCGTTGCCCCCTTCCCGCGGCTGTGGGGCGAAGAGGCCGCCTTCGTCGATGGGCACGCATGGGTGGTCCCGGCCGCCCGGCGCAGCCCGCAGGAGCGCGCGGCGATGGCAAGGTTCCTCGCATTTCTGGCGCGTTACAACTATGACTGGGCGCGCACCGGCCAGCTTCCGGCCTTCGCCGAGGTGGTCGACACCCCCGCCTTCCGCGCCCTTCCCCACCGGGCCGACATAGCCGCGCTGGCCCGCACCGGAAGGCAGCTGCCCGGCTATGTCGAGCGGCAGAGCGCCGTGCAGGGCCTGATCGGCGAGGAGCTGGAGGCGGCGATAACCGGGGCAAAGCCGGTCGAGACGGCGTTGAGGGATGCCCAGCGCCGGGTCAACCGGCTCTACGCGCAGATGCTGTGAACCGACCGCCTCAGCCCTTGGCCTCGGCATCGGCGATCAGCGCCATCACATCCTCGATCAGCGCGCTCATTGCCACCCGCGCCGCCTCGGCATCGCGCGCCTCGATCGCGGTCAGCACCGCGCGGTGCTGCGGCAGGCTGGCGGTGCGGCCCTTGAAGCGGTTGGTGAAGCGGATAGAGGTCCTGAGCGCGGTCGTCACCACGTCGCGGAACTGGGCGTAGAAGGGATTGGCCGAGGCTTCGAGGATCGCGATGTGGAAGGCGATGTCGGCCTCGAGCGGATCGTCGTCCCCCGCTTCGGCAGCGACCATCCGCTCATAACCTGCCGCGATCCCGGCGATCCCCTCCGCCGTGGCTGCCCGCGCCGCGATCACCGCCGCCATCGGCTCGATCGCGATGCGCAGCTCGTTGAACTGGCGCAGCAGGTCGAGCGAGAACTTGCGCTCCAGCATCCAGCGCAGCACGTCCGGGTCGAACAGGTTCCACGCGCGCGGAGGCTGCACCGTGGTGCCCTTGCGCGGGCGGGCGACCAGCAGGCCTTTCGCCGTCAGCATCTTGACCGCCTCGCGGGTGACGGAACGGCTCACCGCATATTGCTGCGCCAGCTCAGCCTCGGTCGGAAAGGGGCTGTCGTCATAATGTCCGACGACGATCGCCTTGCCGACAGCCTCGAGCAGCGCATAGGTCAGGTTGCGGCCCGACCCGATGGTTTCCATCTGATTCATGCGCGAGATGCCCTTTTCCCGTCTTGGAGCGTGGAATCGCAGATATGGCGCTGCGGTGCAATGGGAAGGCTCACGGCGACAGGCTCACTCCACGGGGTTGGCGGCAATGCGCCGCGCGATCAGCGCGGCATCGGCGACGATCCGCATCGGCTCGGCATCGACCGCGACCGCGCGCGCGCGGACCAGCGGCGCGAAGCGGGCGTAGATCGCGGCATATTCGGCAAAGGGCCCGAGCGGCTGCTCCACCCCGTCCACCAGCAGACGCGCGCCCCCGCCGTGGAGCGCGATGCTGCGGCCCGCGGCGGTCTCGACCCGGATGCTCCACGCCTCCTCGCCCGTCTCGCGCCAGTCGAACACCGCGGCCCGCCCGGCGCCTGCAAAGTGCAGATGCGCGGCAATCGGGGCCTGGCGGCCTTCGGGCACGAATAGGTCGGCCGCCTCGACCACCAGCCGCTCAGGCAGGATCGCGCTGGCGATGGAGAGCGCGTTGACCCCGGTATCGAACACCCCGAAGCCGCCCTCCTCCCAGATCCAGTCCTGCCCGGGGTGCCACTTCCTCACATCCTCGCGCCAGTCGATCGCGAGCGTGGTGAGGCGCTCGCCAGCGAGCAGCGCGGCAGCCGGCGCGACGGCGGGGGCGAATTGCGAATGCCAGGCTGCAAACAGGCAGGTGCCCGCGACGCGCGCCTGCGCCACCAGTTCTTCGAGTTCGCCGAGGGTTGCGGCAGGCGGCTTTTCGAGCAGCACGGCAAGGCCCGCCGCGATCGCCTCTGATGCAATCGCGCGCCGCACCCG
>ERZ1066121.713-NODE-713-length-28510-cov-59.776454_pt1 | contig 28510 bp, 28 predicted proteins | sample MGYA00382768_ERZ1066121 | MGnify/ENA primary metagenome ERZ1066121 (study PRJEB33369, sample SAMEA5778351) | biofilm metagenome | biome: Industrial cooling water; feature: Water cooling tower basin; material: Biofilm | place: United Arab Emirates | collected...
GCGTTGGATGTGGCACGACCTTGTGACATACCCCACCATTACCTGATGCACTACCTCAGATTTCTCTAACCGCTAGTGCAATTCACTGCATTTTGCTAAATATAGGCTTAATGACAAATATTGCTCTTGGTGCAATTGGTTGAAAATAGGACACGCGATCGATGAAAACTAATCAATCAACCCATTTCCGTACCCAATGCCAGGGGCTTGTTCGCTCTTTAAACTCTAATCAAATTTAAAATCTAATGAGAATTCTGCTAGTTGAGAATGATTACAACCTAGCAACAGCTCTAGCAACCCTGCTGAATCAGCACAATTATTTGATTGATGTTGCAGCGAATGGCGAAATGGGCTGGGAGATGATCAACATCATTGACTATGACCTCGTTCTACTAGATGTTGAATTGCCTAGATTAGATGGAATTAGTTTGTGTCGTCGCCTGCGTGAACTTCGCTTTCACATTTAGTCAAAGTGCTGAGTTGGGAATTAGAGCAGCCAATCACTGACGAGGTTTGCCCGGAAGCTTCGATTGCTTCCGGGGCAGAGGCATAACTGAGCTTTAAACTCTGGGTTCTAGAGGCTGGGATGAGGCAGTCTGATGATGACAGTGGTAAGAGTTTGAACGATCGCGTAGCTAACTGCTTGTGTCAGAGGGAGAGTGTCGATCGCCATTCCTGCCGAAAGCAGCATCAGGTAAAGGATAGAATTGGATTACCTGTAGCGACAAAGGGAGGGAGGCTCCAATCATTTGACGGGCAATCGCCAGCGGCTCAACCTGCAAGTGGAGGCGGCAGGTTGAGCCGCTGAGGATAATCAAGCTGGATGGATTTGTCTCAGTAAGCGGAAGGAGATCGCAATACCGACTACTCCAGCGATGATTAAGAACAAGCAGGACTGGACTACAAATATATCCAACGGTTGAATCAGGCGATTTACATCGGTTACGGCGATACCTGCCGGTGTCGATAAGGTTTTTACCATCAGCGCACTGACAACGCTTTGAGCAGCAATTAAGGTCAAAGCTAAACTGATCAAGTTGATGATAACTCCTCTTTCTAAAGACTGGCTCACCTGCGCCCGACCGTGATGCAGGCGTGGGTTATGAGAACGCATATCCCTGGCAATGGCAACATAATGCCAGTTCCAAAAAACTGCAAAGCCTAACGCTACCAGACTACCGAGGGTTGGCAACAAACGAAAGATTGAGCGAAAGTCGATATTAAAGCCAGGATCGACAATAGCAAACTGGTAATGTTCTGCCGGACATGATTCCAGCGGAGGCTCCAGCACTTCTGGCCCCCCTGCTAAAGTTTGCGCCGGATGTGGATGTGAATCTAGGACCTCAATACACGCTCTCCTCCAATCATTCAACAGGTTGGTGGTTCCAAACTGAGGATCTGCCCATGCCCGACAATCGAGTTCGGGTCGTGGGAGATCAACTCCGACTCGAATACACGCTGCATAATCTGGAAGCCCGCGATCGCTTGATTCAGACGTGGACGCATGCCCTCAAAGCGATCGATCAGGCGGATCATGTCATTCCCTTTAGTATTTATCCCCGCAATACCATGCCCCTCCAGGTTGTCGGCCACCAATGCGGCACCTGTCGCTTTGGGGAAGATCCCACCACGTCAGTTTTAGACCTGAATTGCCGCACCCATGATGTAGACAATCTTTATGTCGTCGACAGCAGTTTCTTTTGCTCCAGTGCTGCCGTGAACCCAACATTGACTGTTATCGCAAACGCCTTACGGGTTGGTGATCATTTACTTGAACGGTTGAAGTAAGGTACAGAAGGTTACCATATCCACTCTAGTCAGGATTTTCGTCATGACGCTCCTCCAACTCTCCTGGTTGATCGCCCAAACTCCACCCCTGCAACAAACTGATCCACTTATCAACCGAGCTGGGGAGCGCATCGTTTACATTGGACTTATCCTACTCGCGATTGCAGTCACAGTCGTTCTGGGCATCCTCAACCGTCGATTGGATATTGCTGTTTTTGTCTCATTGGCGTTGAGTGCCTTTCTAATTGTGGTGTTGTTTGCTGCTTAATAAGGATTGTTTGAATTGTGCCTTGTGCCAAATAAATCGAGAGTTTTTCTATTCATCGGATGCGTTGGGCTGGCGATCGGGGTATTCATCGCGATCGTCACCGTCTTAGATCTAGATTTTGTCCGTTGGATGAACTGTAATACAGGTACAAAACCTGGTGAATGAGGGCATTAAGCATTTTGGCCAACTGGATATTTTGGTCAACAATGCCGGGATGGAACGGCGTGCGCCCTTCTGGGAAGTCTCGGAGAAAGACTACGACAACGTGTTGCACGTGAACTTGAAAGGATCGTTTTTTGCCGCTCAAGCGTTGGTGCAACATCTGTTAGCCCTGGCTGACTGACACATCTTCTAATGTAGGTTGGGTTGAACAGCGTGAAACCCAACACCATCGATGCTTTCGTTGGGTTACGCTAACGCTAACCCAACCTACATAAAGAATCAGGGTTCCGGGAGTTGTGTCAGTCAATCAGTCTGTTAACCACAAAACGAACCGGACGCATCATCAACATCAGTTCGGTGCACGAAGAGTTACCGTTCCCCAATTTCGCGCCCTATTGCTTGAGTAAGGGGGGTGTCAAGATGATGACGCGGGATTTATCGGTGGAATTGGGTCCTTACGGCATCACGATTAATAATGTGGCTCCAGGGGCGATCGAAACTCCAATCAACACAAAGTTACTCAACGATCCGCAAGAATTAAACGCCCTGCTGAAAAACATTCCCTTAAATCGCTTGGGCAAACCAAATGATGTCGCTTCCCTGGTGGCATTTCTGGCTTCTGAGGAGGCTGGCTATATTACGGGCAGCACGTTCTTTGTCGATGGTGGTTTGCTGTGGAATTATCACGAACAGTAGTCAAAGAGGAATCATGCCAAAAAGCCTCAGACAAGTGACGTTTGAGCTGCTGCATCAACTCGGTTTAACCATTATTTAAGACTACGGCTGTATTTGAGTTCGGGCAACGACCTGGATGAAGTTTGCCACGTCTGTGCTGAGGCATTTCCTCAATCGGTTCCCATGGTGTTGGAAATGTCGATTACGTCAACGGTGCCTCTCCTTCTTTGAGCCAAGTCATTCATTGGTTATTCTTCATGACGACATTGAAATTGCACTAGTTTTGCACCTTCTTTTAGTACCTTCATGAGTGATCGCGGCTTGGTTCTAAATCCGTTATAAACTAGTACAGAATTCAGCATTCACGAAATTCTATGAAATTAAGAATTGCTTTAAATTATGGTGCGATCGCTTTAGCCAGTTGCGCGATCGCGGCTCCCGCTAGTGCCCAAGTCATTTCTCCAATTGCCGCCAGCGCTTGTACACAAAGAACCGCAGAAGAAATGTTAGCGCCAACAAGAGACATTGGCGTGACTGGGATCGGTCCCATTCTAGAAGCCGAAAATGGGGTGAGAATCCTCTCCATGCGGAACCTCGTGACTGGACAAACGGCGGAGTGTCGCTTTAGTGAAATTAGCAACTCGGTTGTGTCCGTCACTTTAAACTCTAGACCAACTCCACCTCAAGGGGTTTCGCCAGCGGCAGCCAATGCTTGCATTGTGCGGACGGCAGAAGAAATGGTAGTGGCAACCCGCGATATCATTGTGGTGAATGCGGGTTTGGTCAGTCCTGCTGGAGTCCAAACCTTGAATATGCGCAACACCACCACGGGCCGAACCGCAAGGTGTCAAGTCAATACCCGCACCAATATGGTGTTATCTGTCACCGTCGCGGGTGCCCCTCAACCCCCCACCCAGCCCGGCAGACCGGGGAGACCAGTTGCTCCCAACAATCCGAATGCCCAGAGATGTCAAAATGAAATCGCGCGCCGCATTCGGATTGATTATGCTGGAGTTGATAAGGTAATTTTTTCAACCGATACAACGCGAGAATATTTTATTTCCAATGCAGTCACTGGCATTCAGGGGGAAGGACAGTTTATGCAGCGGAGAGCGCCCAACTGGTTCCGTTTTAACTACGACTGCCAGGTTAATGTTAGAAATGGTCGCGTTGAGCGATCGACCTATCGGATTATTCGATAGGAAATTTCTAGAAACAACAGACCTATACGGGCAGGTTTAGCAAACGCTCATCGGCTGATAGCAAAGGCTTTGGCGAAACCTGCCCCAACCATACGTTATCCATCTTCATCCCAGCAAGACGCTTGCGATCGCGGCTTAGCCCTGGGGAAATATTCCAGGCGTTCCAGTCGGGCAAATAGTCTTCTCGCTTTTCAAAGCTAAGCCAATTCAGATTGGCTGAAATTCTTTAGCAACTCATTCTGTAGATTTAACTTTTAGTCTAAGATTTATCTCAATGCAGTCGTATAAGACTTGCTAGATAAGGTGTTCCAGCATACATAGGCATTCATGAGACCCTTTCCTTCGCCAGAAGCTCTGCGTCGTTTTCCGTTTGGGTTAGCTGACATTGCGGTTATTTTGGGAACTCTAGTGCTGCTTGCAGCCATTGCCAAAGTGGGTGCGGGTGCATTGGTGAGTTTTCAACCCCCTGACGACTTGCCGACGATCGACTTAGATCCGCGTAACTTACCCTACTACGCAGCGCGATCGACTCTCCGGATGTTCGTCGCGATGTTTTTCTCCCTCGTATTCACGTTTGCCTACGGGTATGTCGCTGCCAAAAACCGCCGAGCTGAAAAAGTACTCGTGCCCCTACTCGATATTTTGCAATCGGTGCCCGTTTTGGGATTCCTTTCGATTACAGTCACAGGCTTTATTGCTCTGTTTCCTGGTAGTTTACTGGGACTGGAAGCCGCCTCGGTGTTTGCAATTTTCACCGGGCAGGTCTGGAACATGACGTTCTCCTTCTACCAATCCTTAAAGACCGTGCCGTCTGAACTAGATGAAGCGACCCGAATCTACCGATTGTCGGGCTGGGAGCGATTCACCAAACTAGAGGTGCCCGCGTCAATGATGGGATTACTCTGGAATGCAATGATGAGCTTCGGCGGCGGGTGGTTCTTTGTCACAGAGAGTGAAGCGATTACTGTGCTGAACCAAGAGTTTACCTTACCGGGGTTGGGGTCTTACGTCGCCGCCGCGATCGCTGCTGAAAACCTACCTGCAATGGGATGGGCAGTGGTGACGATCGCGGTTGTCATCCTCCTTTGTAACTGGCTAGTCTGGCAACCGCTCGTTGCCTGGGCAGACAAATTTCGGATGGAACAAAGTGCGGCGGCGGCGGCACCGGAATCACGGGTGTATGACCTGTTCAAGGCAGCTCGTTTACCCAGTTTAATGGGGCAAATCTTTGCGCCGATCTCTGAAGGCATAAATCAGTTTTTGGCAAGGCTAACCCCGTTACGCCAACCTCGTCCGGTCAATCTAGAGCAACAGGCCCAGGGCGATCGCATTTTCAATTGGCTGCTCTTGCTGATTGTGGGCGCGCTCCTGGCTGCACTCTTGCGTTTCATTTTAGTCACTGTTGGAGTTGCGGAAGTCCTGACAGTGTTCGGTTTGGGGTTAATTACCCTATTGCGCGTTGTGATTTTGATGATTGTGGCCACGCTGATTTGGACACCGATTGGCGTAGCGATCGGGTTTAATCCCCAACTGGCAGCCCTTTCTCAACCGATCGTGCAGTTTCTTGCCTCCTTTCCAGCGAACTTTCTATTTCCCTTTGCAACGCTGTTTTTTATTCGCACCAACATCAGCATTCAAATCGGCAGTATTTTCCTGATGGCATTGGGTGCCCAGTGGTATATCTTGTTCAACTCCATCTCGGGAGCCATGAGCATTCCCACCGATCTGCGGGAAATGGCAAAAGGCTTTAATCTCCAAGGCTGGCAGTTGTGGCGAAAAGTGATTATTCCGGGAATTTTCTCCACGTGGGTGACGGGTGGAATTACCGCGATGGGAGGTGCTTGGAACGCCAGTATCGTTGCCGAGATTGTGTCTTGGGGACCGACAACGCTGACCGCAACCGGACTAGGTTCTTACATCGAAGAAGCAACTCGATTGGGAGATTGGCCTCGTATCACACTCGGCATCGGCATGATGAGTCTATTTGTTGTTGGACTTAATCATTTGTTTTGGCGAAGACTGTATCAGCTTGCCGAAACCAAATACCATTTGTAAAAACATTTTGTAAAAACAGTGTAAGAACAACCCAATCAACCTCCTAGAAATCTTGGGCAACTGAACTATGACTTCAATCCGTGTAACTAACGAAGCCTTAATTGTGATGGAAGGGGTAAGCAAGAGCTTTCCTCAACCCGATGGCAAAGGAGAGCATCTCGTTTTGCATCAGATCGACTTGACTATCCGGGCGGGTGAAGTCGTGGCACTATTGGGGCGGAGTGGCAGTGGTAAAAGTACCCTACTGCGAATCATGGCAGGGTTGCTGAAACCAACGAAAGGGCGGGTGCTGAATCGGGGCAAACAGCTCATGGGGACAAATCCCGATGTGGCGATCGTGTTTCAGAGCTTTGCCCTCCTGCCCTGGCTGACGGTGTTAGGGAACACCGAACTGGGACTAGAAGCCAAAGGGATCGATCGCCAAACGCGCCACACTCAAGCGTTAAAAGCCCTTGATCTAGTTGGGCTAGATGGGTTTGAAAGTGCGTACCCGAGAGAACTTTCTGGAGGGATGAAGCAGCGGGTCGGCTTTGCCCGCGCGTTGGTAATGGAACCACTCGTGCTGTTTATGGATGAGCCATTCAGTGCGCTGGATGTATTAACGAAAGAGAACCTGCGGGGTGAGGTGGATGACCTTTGGAATGCTGGGCAGTTTCCCTCAAGCAGCATTGTGATTGTGACCCACGATATTGAGGAGGCGGTGTTTCTCGCCGATCGCGTTATTGTTCTCGGATCGAATCCTGGACATATTCGGGGAGAAGTTTTAGTGGATCTGCCTCGTTCCCACGATCGCGCCAGTCCCCGTTTCAAAGCCCTGGTCGATCATCTCTACACGGTCATGACGAATCCAGAAGCCAGTGTCACACAAGATCTGACGACAACCCAGCCCAAACCGGTAACAACATCAATCGAGCGATCGCCTTACAGCCAAGCCTTGCCCCATGCGCGATCGGGTGCCGTTAGCGGATTGTTGGAGCTGTTAGTAGAGAATTCTCACGATCAAGTTGATATTTACCAGTTAGCTGAACGACTACAGCTCACCGTTGATGATCTGTTGCCGATTCTCAATGCAGCAGATATGCTGGGTTTCGCTGAAATCATGCAAGGAGACATCAAACTCACAGATATAGGGCACGATTTTGCGACAACAACCATTCTGCGGAGTAAAGATCTCTTCCGCCAACAAGTTCTCAAGCAAGTGCCCATGCTCGCCAGCATCGAGAAGACCTTGACCGAGAAGCAAAATGGCTCAATGCGAGCTGAGTTCTTTATGAATTTGTTAGATGAGTATTTCCCCCGCGCTGAAGCTGAAGAGCAGTTTGCGACAGCAGTAGATTGGGGTCGGTACGCCGAATTATTTGAGTATGATGCTAGCGAAGACCGAATTTATTTACCCGCGATCTCAAATCGGTAAAAGGTATCTACCTGCTCGTCATGCTGCATAACAGTCGGGTATGACAACAATTTGGAGAATTTTATAGAACCCATTTGATAGCTTATGCCCGTGCCAAGCGCTCTAGCATGAATCTGATGAAACAGAGATTGAGCTTGGCAGTGGCATGGTCTAAGGTGCGCTCAAAGTTCTTGACCAAGTTCTTACATCGTTCCATCCAAGCATTAGAACGTTCAATCACCCACCGAGTTGGAATCGGCACAAATCCTGACTTGCCTTGGGCTGCTTTTTCAGTGGGACTGGGCTTGGGTGCAACTTGCAACCGAATCTTGGTCAGAATGCGCGGGTACACCGCTTGCAGCGCCGCAGTAAGCTTGTCAATGTGATAACCAGAGTCGAGCAGAATTGTAATCTTAGGAATGTTCATCGGTTTGGCGCGAAAGTAGTCGAGGTTGCGACTCAACAACTCAATCAAGTCCTGGTCGTCACTCACCCTTGCCTTCGTACAATGGTTGAGGAGTGGCAGTCCGAGGATTTACTCCATCCCCCCGGCTCCCGCCATTGCTTGTATAGCCGTCGCCACGTGAAATGTGGCAGAGGCGCGTCAGAACACCTACCCAGAATCGGCGGTTCAGCCATTTGATATGTCCTAAGTGTTGTGATCATAGCTATAGTGCCAAAACCCCGTGGAGTGGCGGTAAGTCTTTCGGTAAGTCACACTAATTGCACCCATTCTTCATTTGATACAGCACGCCATTCAAAATTTCACGGTTACTCCATTTCGGGGGGCGAGTGCGCTTTTTCTGGGGCGTCAGAGGTTCAATGATTGCCCATTCCTGGTCGGTCAAACTGGTGCTGTACGGCATTTACCTCTGATCTTACCGCCGCCGGAGATCCCAAATGGGTTCTATATCCCTTCTATTTATCAGCTCCAGAGCGAACAAAACCACTACCGATGCCAAGGGTAGGTTCACGAAGTTGTATGTCGGTTGAAATCGCCATCGTGCAGGGTAGCTCGGTTGCCCAGCACAGCCCTTGTCTTGGGAAAAAATAGGTAACATCATTGACCTGTCTTTGAAACGTCTCTACAGGTTCAATCGGGGCTGGTAAAAGTAAGCGATCGTAATGACGGGTCAGATTAAAAGCAACCAGTCCCACTAACATCAATGATAAGGATAAAGGTTTGAGGAGAAGAAGCGTTTTTGACGATGAAAAATGCCTCAATCCTGCCTCAAGGAGTTTCTTATTTGATTTGCTGTTGAGGAGCAGCGCAATCATGAGAGCGGGGGAAATCAGGATGTAAGCAATCATGAATCGGAAAAAGGGAGATAGCCGTAACAGAAAAACGATTCCTGAAATGCCAACAGCAATTAGCCAGATTTGTGCGCTTCTTGCTGCTTGCATTGACCTGCGTCCGAATAGCAAATTTCCTGCAAGAGCGGCAGAACATCCGAAGGAAACCCCGAGCAACGCTGGCATGAATCGTCGCGATGGATTGGAGGTAAACCATTGCTGAAGTGTTGTAAACCAAGTTTGGGAAGCCGAAGTAGGGGTACTCCACGTTGTTGGATGATGGGTGTGCTCGGCGACTACCTGCAACTTTTCTGGAGTCGGCAACCAGGGAAGGGCGAAACAAATGGAAGTCGATGGAAACAGCGGACAGCCTGAGGTGACGATGCTGCAACTCAGCAGAGGCAGCAATAGTAAACCTGCAGTTAGACCGCCCTTGAAAACCAGGGAAAGGTGCGATCGTGAGCTGATGAGATAAAACAAACCTGTAACCAGCAGGAGCGGCAAAGCAATCAGCTTGATGGTCACCGTCCCTGCCGCCAGGAAAAGAGCAATCAGCGCAGTATTTCCATTCTCCGAAGAATCGATTCGATGAGGAGTCAGGTGATTTGTTGAACTGATTAAAGAATAGGCTGTATCAGAATGACCTGAACTTGAGGCAGAAACCAGAATAAACCAGGCTACGACATCCGTCAGAACCATACAGGGAATATCAGGTGAGGGAGATACTAGAATCTCTGAGAGCGAGTTCAGCCCAAGCAGGAACAAGAATAAAAGACTCAATATCACGATCGCGAACCAGTCGCTTAGATGTGCCTGATGTTTAATGCAGCGTCGTAAACTAATCCATAGATGGAGCGAAGCCAGGTACACCACAAATCCATTCGTTACCGCACTCACTCGTGCATCTAAAATAGAAGCATTGAAGGGCGCAGCCAGTGCAAACCAGGAGGAGGTAAATCCCAAATTGCTCAGTAATAGGGCAATGCCAGGTACAGTACCGTAATTTGCAAGCCACTGAATGGATTGATAGTGGTAAAGCCCTGTATCAAACCAGGTTACGGGTCTGGTCATCAGACTGGCAATTCCAATTGCCAGCATCAAAATTCCTAGCGCATGGACGGCAGAAAGAGAAGACTTAATCAGGCTCAGGGCTGCACGAGTTTGCCGAAAAACGAGCGATACAGCGCATAAGCTGGTGAGCACCAGCAATCCAATCAGCGGAGTGAGGGGTAGCAGCAGCGACACCAATAACAATCCGTTTGCCAGAACGATGAGACCTAACCACAGGCTCAGAACACTACGATCGCCGATACGCACGATCGTACCTGAGCATAATTGATTGAGTAGTCCAGTTCCAATGATCCAACAAGCTATTAGCAGCAACAGCCAGACGCTAAGAAAATAAAGCATACAATGGATTAGGGGAGCGTGAGTGGGAAATCTTTTGAGGGAAACTGGCAGCAACTTTGGGTTGAGAACCAATCTCCACGCTAAACTGAGCTATGGCATTGTGGCTCTGCTTTTGCCTATCTACTGTAAATTCTTCATGGTAAGAACGCTCAACGTTAACAGGCCATAGATTGTGTTGCTCTCTTAGAGCATTCTTCACCGCTAGCCTGGCAGTCAACATGGAGTGTATTTGAGTCCCCATGCGGCTTCAAGGACATGGGCTGGTGGAGGAGGTTCCCGACAATGCAGCAGTGTCGTAATGGGCATACTAGGAATAAAGTGATTGCAATCGATACAAGTTTCCACACCATCCTGTTGCAAGGTAATGCTCTTGATATGCGTTCCCTAAAATCATTCCCTAGAATTTTGCACCAAAACTGTTCAATTTTACTCACTTTAGTAAAAAACTGGTGACTACCAACATCAAATCGATAGCCTTTGTCGGTTTCGGTTCGAGAAATACCACTCACCTTATCTGATTTCTCCAAAACAATTGATTGGATGTTGTGCTTAGCCATCTCACAGGATGCCGTTAATTCAGCGGACCTAGCACCAATCACCACAACGGGGACACAAAGATATTGATCAACAGTTGAATGAGAACTCGTAAACATACTGCTTTTCTGCTATCAATATAACCATTGCGATAGCTGCCCTAAGCTAGTCGTAAGATTCCTTGGAGTATGATCGTCCCACTGCAATGGGTCATAACATCTTTAAAATCAGAGTTAAGTCAGAATTAAAGCAAGCTTTGAAGAGTATTTGCAATTTTGTGAAGAAATCATGAAGCGATCGTCTTGAGGCAGTTGTGTCGTCATGGTCTAAAGGGAAACTGGGCAAGTCATACCGTCTTTTAGGCATGAGCCGATGGTTTGTACGCTGTGAAATTCCCTAGGATACTGGAATATTAGGTAAAGAGTATATGAAGACGCAGAAGCCCCTATCGACAAATCTACTGAAATACTGAGAGATTGAAATTTATTTGGCCGAGTATTAAATACTCGTTATAATTTGTGACCGCTTACACTCCATTTAAAGTCGAGGCATTTTAATGACAACAGGTGCAGTTCAATTCAAAATTAATGTCCCCGATGTTGTTAGTGAAACGATCGACGGTGAAGCTGTCATCGTTAGTCTTTCACGGGGCGTTTACTACAGCTTGGATCGGGTGGGAGTTGAGGCTTGGGATTTGATCAATCGGGGCTATTCGTTGGCAAGGATTGTGACAGCGATTCAGCAAACATTTGACGGTGATGCAGAACTGATTGCGCAAACTATCCAAGGTCTCCTGGCTCAACTACAGGCCGAGCAATTGATTACTGCGATCGCCTCCTCCCAAGCAGACGCTGCACCAGCATCCGAAGCCGCTCCCGCTCCAAAAGAGCCATTCGTCCCGCCCGTGCTTCAGAAGTATTCAGACATGGTGGATTTGCTAATGCTCGATCCAATCCACGATGTAGACGAAACTGAGGGATGGCCTGCCAAACGGGAAGAAACTGCGGCTTAAACATTAGCTTTTGGTGTTGGCTTGGGCGATTGCATTGTTCAGCGATGCGTAACCATTTTCGGTATGAGTGAGATGAGCGAATCTGTTTCTATTAGCGTCATTATTCCAGTTCATAATGGTGATCGTTATCTGGCGGCGGCGATCGATAGCGTTCTCGCCCAATCCCATCCAGCATTTGAGATCATTGTGATTGATGATGGTTCGATTGATCACAGCTCAACAATTGCCCAGAGCTATGGCGCGTCCGTCCGCTATGAGTATCAATCGCAGCAGGGGGCAGGGGCAGCTCGCAACCGGGGTGTGGAGCTGGCAATGGGAGATTTTCTCGCCTTCCTGGATGCTGATGATCTTTGGGCATCAGATAAACTGGCACTTCAGGTCAGCGCCTTTGAGCTAGAGCCAACGTTAGAAGCGGTATTTGGGCAGGTTCAGCAGTTTCATTGCCCTGATCTGGCTCAGGAAGTAAAGAAGCAGATCTACTGTCCACCCCAGTTGATGAGGGGTTACCTGCCTTCGGCAATGTTGATCAAGCGAGAGTCTTTCCTACGGGTGGGATGGTTTGAAACTCATCTGCAAATAGGCGAGTTCGTCAGTTGGTACGCTCGGGCGACCGAGATGGGAATTCAAACTCACCTCCTCTCTGACCTGATCGCTTTCAGGCGATTGCACCAGACTAATACCAGCCGTCAACGTCGTCAGGCTAGAACAGATTTTGCGCGATTGCTGAAAGCGTCGATCGATCGCCGGAAATTATCCGCGAGGGAACAAGCATGAAGGTTTTCCAACGGATGCTGCTGGCACTCAACGTTCTACGCGGACAGTCTCCCAGATCAGAAATGGCAATATCCGATCATCAGTCAAAATTCGTCGTCACTGATCAACTGCTGACTGGCAAAACGGCGTTGATTACGGGAGCGGGGCGCAATATTGGTCGAAGTATTGCTCACGAAATGGCAAAACAGGGAGCCAGTATCTTTTTCACAGAGATTGATCAACCCCGTTGTGAGCAATTAGAGTTAGAGCTAAACCAGTACTCTGTGAGCGTTAAAGGCTTTCTCTCAGATGTGTCTCAACCAGATGACAATACCAATCTGATCGATTTTTTTATCCAAAACGGCATTAAAATTGACATCTTGGTCAATAATGTGGGAATTCAAATTGAAACTCGTTCAATTGATCGGCTAAACCTTGAGGAGTGGCACCAGACATTCAATACCAATGTGTTTGGCCCCATGCACCTGACTCGATTAATCGCGACTCAGATGCTGAAGGAATCGATTCAGGGGTCGATTATCTTTATTACTTCCATGCATCAGTTTGAAACCATTGGTTTTGCCAGCTACAGTGCCTCTAAAGCCGCCCTAGGAATGATTATCAAGGAACTGGCGATCGAGTTAGGGACGTTTGGCATCCGAGTCAATGGCATTGCTCCTGGTTGGGTAACAGAAGATGAGCAGGGGAGTGGGAAACCTTATCCGATTACCCCTCTGCAATCTAGCATTCCCCCAGACTATATCGGTCGAGCAGCGGTTTATTTAGCCACCGACTATTTCTCAAAATTCACGACAGGCAGCATCCTGACCATTGATGCCGGAGCCTCGGCAGTTAGTTACTGTACGACTTTATAAGACTGGAGATTTTGGGTTCAAGTTTAACGCTGAATTACAAGCTGATTAATCCATGGTAAGTCTAACTGAGGCTCTCACACCTGCAAATTATGATCGGAGTTTCCCATCCTCCCGACAACGATCGCTGTTGCAAGCAGCTCTGTTGCAACAGCAACCAGCACTGGAGGCGTGGCAGCAGTGGCGCAGTCAGGTAGATATTGAAACCCTTGATCCAGAATCTCACCATCTGCTGAGTTTGCTGTATCCCAATTTGGTGCGCTATCACGTTGACGATCCTCACTTGGGACGACTGAAGGGAGTGTATCGCCGCACCTGGTATGCAAACCAACTGCTAGTGCAATCGTTTAAATCGATTTTGCAAGCATTGCAGACAATTCAGGCAAATCCTTTAGTGTTGGGAGAATTCGCCTTGGTTTCTACCTGCTATCCAGATTACGGTCACCGTCCCGTGTACCAGTTGGATGTGATGGTGCCTCGCAGTCAGACGCTGGATGCGATCGCCACCCTTCAGCAACTCGGCTGGAACACCCACATCGATGAACTGAAACCGGGGGATTGTCTCTGGAAGCCCCTGACCTTCTGGCAAGAAACGCCAGTTCAATCTACACCTTATATTCAGCTCAATCTCCACAACCATTTGTTTCAGGCTGCACCTCAGCCCTATACCGATGAGCAACTGTGGGTAAATGCGGTGACGAAGTCGGTCTCCGATCTTACAACATCGGTTTTGAGTCCAGTCGATCAACTTCTGCATCTCTGTCTCCGGCGCAACCAGGAACCACAATGCCCAATTTACTGGCTGGCGGATGCTGCCCTGCTGATCAACACCCTGTCTGCGGAGTCGGATTGGGTGCGGTTGGTGACTCAGGCGCAGCGGTATGAAATCATTCTGCCTCTGCGATATTTCCTGAGCGATTTGCAGGTGGTCTTGCCGCTGCCCATCCCCGACTGGGTGATGCCCAGTTTACGCAGAATGGCAATCTCTTATCATGAATTGCTGGAATATAACCTGCTGCCTGATAACAAATTGCTGTTACTGAAAGCGCAACTGGTGCGGCTGCGACAGAGTTGGAAGGGATGGCTGAATCCACAGAGGGCAACGACGCTATGAATCATCGGTCCACGATCGCCCGACGCAGTTTTTTCGAGCGGGTCTGCGGTCGAGATGCCCAACATCTCTGGGATCTGGTGGTGCAGCTTGTGTCGCGGGAATTGAAACTGCGCTATAAACGATCGGTGCTGGGTATTGCCTGGACGCTGCTCAATCCCCTGTTGCAACTGCTGGTGTTTACCTTTGTATTTCGGGGCGTGTTGCAACTGAATATGTCGCATTATGCCTCTTCGGTCTTTTGCGGATTGCTGGTGTGGACCTGGTTTCAGTCCTCCTTAACGGATGGCACCGGAGTGATTAATGCCAACCCTGCCCTGATTCGGCAGCCAGGGTTTCCCAGCCTGATTCTGCCGATCGTAGTCATCCTGGTACACATGGTGCATTTTGTGCTGGCGTTGCCAGTTCTGGTGATCTTTCTGCTGATCGACGGAGTGATGCTGCAAACGGTTCTCCTGCAACTGCCCCTGCTCATGCTGCTACAACTGGGCTTTACCGCAGGCTTGACCTACATCCTAGCCGCGACCAACGTGATGTTTTACGATACTCGCTATACGGTGGGGGTGCTGTTGCAGTTACTCTTTTACGCCACGCCCATTTTTTACGATGCCAGCATCATCCCAGAGTACTACCAATTCTGGTACTGGTTGAATCCAATCGCTCATCTGGTCGCTGCCTACCGTGCAGTGCTAATTCAAGGGTTTACCCCCAACTGGTTGCCTCTACTGGGGATGGGGATGGCAGCAACGGGGCTGTTTGTGGTGGGGCAACGCTACTTCATCGCCCAGAGCGATCGCTTTGTGGAGGAACTCTAAATGCGTCCGGCTATTGTGGTTCAGAGTTTAGGCAAGCGATTCCGGTGCTACACCCAGCATCGCCCCCGTACCCTTATGCAAGCGGCATTGACGGGCTGGCGCGGCTTAACATCCAGTGACTACTTCTGGGCACTGCGAGATGTCAGCTTTACGGTTGCACCGGGAGAAATGCTGGGGGTTGTAGGCAGGAATGGAGCGGGTAAATCGACACTGTTGCGACTGCTGGGGCGGCTGGGGCGACCTGAGGAAGGCACCATCGGATTAAATGGACGGATAGGGGCACTGCTCGATTTAGGAGCCGGATTTCACCCCGACTTAACCGGGCGGGAGAATGTACTGGTGAACGCTGTTGTGGCTGGATTACTGCACCGTGAAGCGCGACAACAGTTTGACTCCATTGTAGAGTTTGCCGAACTATCAAACTTTATTGAAAACCCAGTTCGGACGTATAGCACGGGCATGATGATGCGGCTGGCGTTTGCAGTGGCGATTCACACTCGCCCTGAGATTCTCCTGGTTGATGAACATCTGTCTGTTGGCGATCAACTCTTTCAACATAAATGCCTCGATCGCATCACTCAACTGAAAGCAGAAGGATGTGCTGTCGTATTCATTTCCCACAGTGTTGAGCAAATTGAAAAATCGTGCGATCGCGCTCTGTGGCTGAATCAGGGGCGCATCTGGGCAGAAGGTCATGCAGGTACTGTGGTCGAGCAGTATCGAGGAGCAATGGAACCAGCCTTACTCAAAAGTAGCACTGGTAATCAGACTCAAGAAGTAGCCTAAACCAAGCGTTCAAAAAATCTTTGAAAGCCAAACTATGAATCATGACACTCTCAGCTGGATGTTTCGCTATATCGATGTTGAGGCTTTTGTAGGGCAATTAGTCCATCAAAAAGTTTTAGATCAGTTCACAGAGCCTGAGCGTCTCTTATTCTTTCAAACGTTGCATTGCCACTTTCAAGATCTCATCCAGGTATCGGGTACAATCGATCGCTGCTTCAACATTGGCGGATATACCGTGCGATTGAGCTTTGCCAGCGAACAAATGGCGGCTCAAATGACTCAGGCGATCACTCATTTAGAAACCACTCTCACCGAACATCCGGCACTGACGATTTGCCTGTGGGATAATGCCACCACCCAGACCAAGCTTCCCGGACTCATGCCCGCTTTCATCCGAGTATTCCATTGGTTCTGGCACGACTACTTGGACGGGCGGATGAATGTGAAATCTCTCTGTAGCGATCGCTTCCAGATGCATTTCAAGCTAGGACCAAACATTTTTAGTGCGCTAGATTTTCAGCAAGATCTGGCATTGTACTGGATCGATGATGCTGCCCTCCTACCTTATTGGGAACAAGGTTCACCATTGCAGAATATTCTCAGTTGGTGGACGGGTAGACAGCAACGACAGTATGTTCATGCAGCGGCTGTAGGAATCGAGAGCGGTGGTGTTTTACTGGCAGCAAAGGGAGGATCGGGGAAATCTACTTCAGCCCTTTCTTGCTTAAATTCATCCCTGACCTACGCCAGCGACGATTATTGCTTAATCGCAACCGAACCTGTTCCCTACGTTTACAGCCTTTATAACACTGCCAAATTGAAGACCGCTCAGGATCTGGAACGCTTCCCTGAACTAGCTCCACTGGTGACGAATCGCGATCGCCTGGATGAAGAAAAGGCACTGATTTTTCTGAAACAGCATTTTCCTGAAAAGGTGGTTTCGGGGTTTCCGCTGCGGGCGATTCTGGTTCCCAAAATTACGGGCGAACGAGATACCCGGTTAAGTCGATCAACGGCGATCGCGGCTCTGAAAGCTCTGGCTCCCAGTACGCTGTTTCAACTATCGGGAACGGGAGAAGGCTCTTTTCAAATGATGTCTACTCTGGTTAAACAAATTCCCTGCTACACGCTGGAATTAGGCACAGATATTTCTCAAATTCCTCAGGTCATTCTGGAATTTTTGAACACCTCAGAAGCATCGCGCGATCGTCTAGCATCCGTTTCTTCCAGACAGTTGCCTTTTCAGTAAAATCTATTTTGACATCAAGGAGACAAACATTGGAACTTTCTCCGCTTGCGAAACTTTATGCAAAGTATCCCATGCTTCGTAAACAGCATGAACAGCAGTTCTTTCAAATGAGGGCACCTCATTCAATCATTTCAACCCAACCACCTATTTTTTACATGATGTACTCCCCGTCAGAAAAATTTGGTTGTGCGTCATTGCAGCCGGTATTCAACTATTTTCAAGACCAATCCGCCTATTTTTTGGTGAACTGGTGGTGGGATATGGAGAGTTCCCATGCAGTTGAAAAACTCAGAGAGCTAGAAAGTCAGCATCTCAGACAATATCCCAAACATAAATTCATCCATCTATGTAATACAGAAAAACAACAAGAAGTCTTTAATAACCATAAATTGAACGCGGTATTTTGTAATCAAAACTGTTTGATTGACGAAGAAATATTTAAGCCTTTAGACAGTATTCTTAAAACTTTTGATGCAGTTTATGATGCCAGATTTCATCCCTGTAAAAGGCACCATTTAGCTCAAAGAATTAATAGTATTGCCTTTATTTACTCTTACAACCTTGAAGAGAATTATCACTACGACGTTAAATCTTTATTTCCTCATGCTCATTATTTCAATCATGCCTTAGCAGAGGAAGGTCTAAACATTATCTTGCCACCGGAAATAGTCAACCAGTGTTTAAATACTTGTAGAGTAGGTCTCTGCCTATCCAGTATTGAAGGAGCAATGTATGCCAGCATTCAATATTTTCTAAGCGGATTGCCCGTTGTTTCAACCAAGAGTAAAGGTGGTAGGGATGTATTTTTTGATGAGAAATATGTGTTAATCGTTGAAGACGATCCAGATGCAGTGAAAGAGGGTGTGGATGAATTAATTCGGCGTAACATCTATCCTGATACAATTCGCTCTGATGTGATGGAAAAAATTCAAGAACATCGCCACACTTTTGTCAGGGCTGTTCAAGATATTTATGATCAGGAGAAGGTTGATAAAGACTTTTCCCAGGAATTTGAGAAGCTATTTTTTAATAAATTCTACAAATTGAAAATGCCAGAGGAAACTATCAGGCAAATTGAACTATCAAAGACAGTATAGTGAAATACTGAGATGTGTCAAAATATTACTCTTACTTCTCAATTTGCTTCTCAACACATTTTCAGTGTTTTTAGTATTTCAAGCATTGATAATAAATACTCCAGCTCCTCTGCGAGGTTATATAGCGATCCTATTTGGACTGTGAAAGAGCTTTCCCGTCAAAGAAAGGCTTTCACAACTCTCCCTGTTCACAACCAATTTGTGAAAGCTATAGTTAAATCCTCATTAGTTGTACCAGAGCAGGAGTCTAAAAATATTCTATGGAGCGGCTATGAATACTTTTCCACTCATCAGTGTCATTATTCCAGTTCACAATGGAGAAAGATTTTTAGCCGAAGCGATTCAAAACATTCGATATCAGAACTATCCAGTGCTTGAGATTATCGTCATTGATGATGGTTCTACAGATAAAACGGCTGAAATTGCTGCACAGTTTCACTCTGAGATTCACTATGTATATCAGCCGAATCAGGGACCTGCTGCCGCTCGTAATACTGGCATTAAGCTTGCACAGGGAGAATTCATTGCTTTTTTGGATGTTGATGACTTATGGGCAGATAGTGTGCTGCTTAACTTCACAGACTATTCGATGAAACACCCTGAGATTGAAATTGTCCAAGGTCTGATTCAACGAATGCAGTGGGATGGCACTGTTCCCAATGAGCATTCTGCCGAGTTTACGCCTATCTTTCAACCCTATCAGTTCATCAATTTGGGTAGCGCTCTCTATCGTCGATCTGTTTTTAATAAAGTTGGTTTGTTTGATGAACTACTGTGGTATTGCGAGGATACCGATTGGTTTTTCCGATCCTGGGAACTGAATATTTCTAAAACTGTTTTGCCACAAGTGATGTTGTTTTACCGGAAACACGATCGCAACATGACCTTGCAGCACAAGGATCTGGTTCACTTTGGCTGGCTAAAGATTTTCAAACGGCGAATCGATCGCGCTCGTGCCCGCAGCGATCGCGGAGAACCCCCATTACAGCAGACTGTTCAGTTGCTTGATTATTTAGGGCAGTCACCCGACTAACACTTATAGCCGTCGCCATGTGCAACGTGGCAGACTTCGGCGTGAGCGCTCAGTCGAACGAGGCGAGTCAGAACACCTACTCAGAATCGGCTTCTCAGCCATTCGCTCTGTCCTAAGTGTTCTGACCATAGCTATAATTTCAAACAAATCAGTAGAGTGCTAGATTACGAAGGCTGTGGTAGAGTTCTTATTCATCCTCAGTCTCTAAAAATATTCTGGCAACTGCTTGCTGTACTTGTTCTGATTGGCTGCACTTCACAGCTTCTTTGAGATTAGCGATCGCTGCCTCCCAATTCTGTAATTGCAACTGTTTCTCAGCCAAATCGATGCCATAGAGGGCGTAATGCTCTAAAGCAAGCTGCGATAAAGCAGACGTTTGCCAGCGGGGTAAGTAGCGGCGAGAAATTTCGATGGTTTTACGAATATCAACCATTTGTTTTCCCGAAACAATCACTTCAGCAGTGACCGAATCTGGGTGTTCTCGATAGTTCATTAACACCTGGGGTTCAAACCAAATTGGGTAAGACGTTGCAATCCGTTTCCACATTTCCCAGTCAGCGATCGTGTCCGCCTGGGGGCAAAATCCGCCCATTGTTTCGTAGACCTGGCGCTTCACGACTATGGCAGAGAACTGCAAACGATTGGACACTGCAATTTTCTCTAACCAATTCTCCAGCACCCCACCGGCTTGCAGTTCCAGTGGAGAAACCCAGCGTTGACAAGCATCAGCAATACCCCGATGGCGGCAAAAAGCGGCACCCACCTCCGGTGCCGTTTCAATTCCTTTCTGCAAAGCCTGGTAAAAACCAGGCTCAATCCAGTCGTCGTCATGCAGAATGTGAACCCAATGTCCCTGTGCCCGTTGAATGGCTAAGTTAAAGATGAAAGGTTGACCGAGCTTTTCAGAGGAGCGGTAAATTGTGACCCGATCGCCTCCCACCCGTCGCACGATCTCGATAATTTCTGCCTGAGTAGAGGCAGCAACTCCATCGACTACCACTTCAATCTGCATCTCTGTCGGATCGGGAGCTTGCATCATGAGGCTTTTCAAGGTTTGCGCTAAATAGGTTGGACGATGGCAGGTGATCATGGTGGACCAGAACGGTCTGGGGCGATCGCAATTTATCGGTGCAATCTGGGGAAATTCGATCTCTAGGGATTCACCAGGTTGCTCTACTCGCATAATCCCCAGTTGCAGTAACTGTTCTACGCTCTCAAATTTGATGGAGTGCTGTTCGCTGTAGAGCGTCAGATCTGGCTTTTTCGCGATCCGACGAGAATATTGACAGTACTGCATCGCTCCGCCACAATGCTCTTGGCGAATGACTTCTTGCCGCACGTAATTCAAGAAACTAGAGAAAAATTTGAAATGTAGAAGCACACCTCTTTCTTTAGCGATTTCATGAACTGGATAGTTAGTCCAGTGCTGCCCGCCTCCTAAAACGCATTCTTCGGTGTATTTGAACAGGGGAACTTTTGTTAAATAATAATCTCCGGTTTTACCAAATATTCTTTCTCTAACGCCTCCAATATAGATTGTTTGGTTTTGATAGGGAGATGCGTTCTGGTATTTTCGATGATAGAAAGTTCGATCAAAATAAGGGCAAACCTCTAAAAAACTCTGTCCGTTAGTATAGTGTGTATCCCGAATCGCTCGATCAGAATACATATCTAACAAAATAACGCCATACACCGTGTATTGTTTCTCATCTAATTGCTGACAAAGTTGTGGAATTGTGATTCGATCGCAATCAGGATAATAAAATAGCTCATCAGCATCTACGATCAAACACCAGCAGTCAATCCCGTACTTTCTGAGCAGCAATTCAAGCCAAGCCGTGCCAAAATTAGCTTCTTTGTAAGATTTTTCAGACTGCCACAGATAGACATCAGGTTGGTCTAGCAAATAGGTCAATGTCTCATCTGTAGAACAATTATCGACAAAAAAGAAATGGGTAACACCTTGCTGGCGATGATGCTTTAAGAAATAGGGTAGACGTAATAATTCATTCCTCACTACCGTACAACAAATCAGATCTGAAGAATGAATCTCAATTTCTTTAAGCTCCTTTCGCTGCAATTCATAATACTCAAAGGCACGATCGATGCTGCTACTCTGGATCATCAAATTAATATGCTGCTTGTGCAGTTCAGCATCGTTTGGGTCGCGATCGATTGCCTGACGGTAGAGGGCGATCGCCTGATTCCAGTCTTGCCTCTCTTGCAACAGAGCGGACAATTCCAAAAAAGCTGCCCTGTGAGAGGGTTGAGCGGCTAAAACTTTTTCATATCCTGCGATCGCTCGCTCCAGTTTGCCTTTCTCCCTCCATAATCTTGCAATATTTAATTCCACATGAACTGCATGATTTTGCTGTGGACTCGTTTCTATCGGAATTGAATTCATCATATGCTAGTGAATCAGTTGGTAAACTTCACTTTCCTGAAAGCTCTTCAAAAAATACTTTGCAGATAACTTGTAACGAGTTTCACAAGTCTTCAAATACTCATGAGTTGTCCAGATTAATTCTACATCCATTGCTTTCTCGGCAGCTTCAGAGAGTGAATTAAAGTACATTGGATAATCTGTTCCAAGATATTCGATCACAGCAGGTAACGGATTAATTAACACAGGTGTTGCCCTGGCAATACACTCAATCACAGCATTGTTAGCACTCGTATCATATAATTCGATGAAGCCAATGTTTTCTGACAGTAGCTCATCATATTTTTGATTTGAAACATGCGCCAGATCCAGAGTGTTTTCAACAAAGGCTGGATTCAGCGAAATTTGCTCAACCTCAATCTGTTTGTTGACGAGTTTTTGTAATTGATTTTCTGAATCCAACATAGAAGCTGGATTCAATTTAATTTTTTGATAGTTGAGTCGATTGCTTTGAGGAATTGGCAGTTGGTAAATGGATGCTAATTTCCGTAACCACCAGCCCAATTGAATGATCTTTTTGTTGGGGTTAGCCATAAACCGATCGAAATCAAATTGCAGATCAGGGATCTCAGTTGGATGAATGAGTGAGGAAACAGGTTTCTTGGTCTGCTCCCGGACCCAATGAGCATGATACTCCGACAAACAGAACAATCCGATACAATGCTCAAGGCTCTTCATCCAACTGCTTTGTGAGAAAAGGGATTGGGGAGAATCTTGATAGCAAAACCATGAAGGCATTGCAGGGGGATTGTGCAAAACACCGACCCAGGGTTGGAGATAAGGAACCCGCAGTTGATTCGGTTGGTAATCCTTCCAGAGGAAGGAACTTTCAAGGCATCCATTAAATAAAACTCCCCGATCACTATGGAGAGGTTGCAGAGCCTGAATTGCATAACCCCAGCCGCAGCGATGAGAAGCAAACAGCTTCTGGTGTGAAAGATTAATTTTGGGGGGAGAAGTTCCTCGTTGCAGAATGCTCTCTGTCGTTTGAGACTGTCTGAGTAATTGTTGCAAGTAGTCTAGATGCACCTGTGCTTGAATATGCTCAGGGTTTAATTGCAGCACTTTTTGAAAGCCTGCGATCGCTCGTTCAAATTTCCCCTTTGATAACCAGACGCAGGCAAGCTTAAAGCTCGTTTCAACCTGTTGAACCGTTGAGGAGTTTTGTTGAGCTGTGGTTTCTGAAATCATAAGCCTCTCGTTAAATGTCCAAAAATAATTGAGCAACGGCGTGTTCTATCCAGGCTGGTTGGCTGGATTGCTGCAATGCTTTCTTAATGTTGGCGATCGCCAGATCGCATTTTCCTTCGCGTAGCTGTTGTTTAGCGATATGAAGTATGCAACCTATAGAAGATTCTCTGGCATCGGTAGAGAGCTGTATTCTGGCAGTTCTGGGCAAATAGGTTTCGGCAATAGCGATCGCCCTACAGGCATCTGAAAATTGCTGACTGAGCTGTTGGAGGCGATAGCTCTCCGAACCCGTGTGGGTACGAAAATAAGCCAACTGTTGCGGCTCAAACCAGACGGGATAGCGCATGGCAATGCGCTGCCACATCTCCCAGTCAAACGCTGAGTTCGCCTCGGCACAAAAGCCGCCCAGCGTTTCGTAAACCTCCCGTTTCACCGTCATCGCCGGGAATTGTACACAGCAATGAACAGCAATTCGTTCCAGCCAATCAGGCAGAATCCCTGAGGTGCCCCGATGCAAATCAGAGAGCCAGTCATCCTGCCCCACTTCATCGATAATTTGATAGCGACAGAAAGCGGCTCCTACTTCGGGTCTCTGCTTAATCCCAGATTGCAGCGCGGCATAAAATCCCGGCTCGACCCAATCATCGTCGTGCAGTAAATGCACCCATTGTCCCCTGGCTCGTTGAATGCAGAGGTTGAAGATGTGTGGATGCCCAATATTTTTAGGATGCCGATAAAAATCGATTCTGCCCTGTCCCACCCGATCGACGATCGCTGCCAGTTCCGCCTGAATCGCTTCTGGAGCGCCATCATTCACCACCTCAATCTGCATCTGACTGGCATCAGGAGCCTGTACCAGCACACTCCGCAACGCCTGCTCCAGATACTCCACCCGCTTGTAAGCCGTGATCATCACAGACCAGAAGGGGCGATCGGTTTGGGGGGGTAACGGTAGAACTTTGGGGTATTCAAGATGCGTCAGGGGAACATCATCCGGCTCAACTTGCAGGATGCCTAACTGCACAAGCTGCTGCGAGTTCTGTAGCCTGACCGAGTGGGCAGCATCATACAGGTTCAGGGCTGATGTTGAGAACAGCGTACGAGCATATTCCTGATACTGGTGACCGTTGCCAGAATGCTCCTGCCGCTGCACCTCTTGAGCCACATAATCTAAAAAGAGAGAGAAGTACTTGAAGTGCAACAAACAACCACTACCTCTGGCAATTTTGCATTCTGGCAGGTTAATGCAATGCTGTCCCCCCGCCAGCACCAGATCCGGGCCATACTTCAACAACGGCACCTTGCTCAAAATGTAGTCGCCCGCAGATCCAAAAATGCGTTCTCTCAACCCACCGAAGTAGATGTCTTGGTTTGTGTAGGGTCCACCCTGCTTTTGTTTGCGGTGATAGTACTGGCGATCGAAGTAGGGACAGACCTCTAAAAAGTTTTGTCCTGGGGTGTAGTGGGTTTCTTGAATTGCTTGATTTCCATACATATCCAGGAGAATTGCGGTGTAGGCTCGGTAGCCCTTCTGATCGAGTTCCTGACAGAGTTGAGGGATACTTTTGTGTTCACAGTCTGGATAGTAAAGCAGTTCATCAGCATCGACTGTCAAACACCAGTGGTCAATGCCGTAGCGTCTGAGCAATAGTTCAAACCAGACCGAACCAAAATTCACCTGATTAAACGATTTTGCCGAAGACCAGAGGTATACATCGGGTTGATCGAGTAAATACCTGAGTGATTCATCCGTCGATTGATTATCAACAATTAAAAATTTATCGACCCCCTGTTGCCGGTAATAGTTGAGGAAGTAGGGCAACCGGGGAAGTTCATTTCTAACCACCACACAACAAAGCAGATCGGATGCGGCAATTTCAATTGGTTTTGGATCTTTTCGGGTTAATTCATAGGCTGCAAAAGCTGCCTCAATTCCCTGTTCTGCGATAATCAAATTGATGTGACGTTTATGCAGTTCAGCCTCATTCGGTTTGTGGTCAACTGCCCGATGGTAAGCGGCGATCGCCTCCATCAAATCACCCTTCTGAATCAGCAGGTTTTCTAGTTTCGGGAGTGCCTCGGTGTGCGCTGGCTCCACCTCCAAGACTCTCTGATACTCGCTAATTGCCTGCTCTAACTGATCTTTTTCCTGGGCAAGGGTTGCTCGCATCAGGCGATCGCTGATCATCTGATGCTGAATCGCTTTACGGTAGTGCTCCATAGCCGCAATGACATTTCCTTGAGCCACCAGTAGCTCTCCTACCGCTTCCACCGACAACCAGTGATCCGGGACGACCGCCAACACTTTCTCATATCCGGCGATCGCTCGGTCAACCTTCCCCCGCTGCTGCCACAGTCGTGCCATTTGAAACTCAACTTCAGGGCGGTATTGAGGTTGTGGTTTGTCCATTGTGGATGAGTGAAGAGATTGAATCGAATCTTGAAAACCAGCATTCTTTTGTTCCACAACTTTTTGTCTCACAACTGAGTCAACCATCGGTACCTCTTAAGTTTGGTTCCAACAAGCGCAAGCAGAGGATGGGCATATTCCCTGAAGCGAGTTCTGCCAGATCCTTCAAATTATTTAGACAATGACATAAAATACAGCGCTGCACAGAATCAGTTTTTAATAATTTCATGAAATTTCTCTTGATTAGTGTAATTTTTGAATAAAGAAAAAGTGATTCCAGTCAATTTTGGAGTTACGCCCGATACGATTCGTGAGCAATAACCGTCAATACTTTCCTTTGCACTGTATTACCTTTGTCACTCTTCTCTACCCAAACGCTGGTTCCGAATCATCGCCCGGAGGCTGGACTGCTGCTACACTGTGTTCGCCCTTATCTAGATGCATTTGCAATTGAGCAGATACAATCAGGTCTGCAACAACTTCTAGATTGGGGCTTTCTGCTGCGAATGGTGGACAAGCATCGGGTATTACCGCTGTTTTACAAAAATCTTCAGTCTGCTGCTGCGGGGCAAGTTCCCCCTGAGTTTTTGGCAGAATTGCGAAAGCGTTTTTTTGAGAATGCGAAGCGTAACTTACTGCTAACAAACGAGCTTCTACGTCTTTTGCAGTTGTTTCAGTCTGCGGAAATCCGCATCATTCCCTACAAAGGAACTGTTCTAGCCGCATCAGTTTACGGTAAGCAGTCACTGCGCCAAGTCTGGGACTTAGATGTGTTGGTTGCGGAAGCCGATGTACCCAGAAGTCGAGAATTGTTGTTAGAGCAGGGCTATCTATTGAAGGAAGCCTGGGACCGCGAACAGAGTTTTATCCATACCACCCGTCAGGTTGAGGTAGACCTGCACTGGGGACTGACCCCATTCTATTTTCCCATCAAACTCGACTTCGAGCGACTGTGGAGCAATCTCCAACCGCTGACCCTGGCAGAAACGACGATTTACAGCTTTGCACCAGAAGATCTGCTGGTCATCCTTTGCATTCAGGTGGCGAAGGACTGCTGGGAACGGCGGCAACATCTGGAGCATCTAGCAAAAGTTTGTGATATCGCAACCCTGCTACACACCCACCCAACGCTGAATTGGGAAAGGGTGATGCAGCAGGCAACCGACATTGGGGTCGTTCGTGTGGTCAACTTCGGACTCTACCTATCCCAAGGGCTACTGAAAGCAGAACTTCCTATTGCCATACAGCAGAGAGTAGAGCGCGACTCCAAAGCGATCGCCCTTGCTCATCAGGTCTGCGCCCAACTCTTTGGTGCGATTGATGAAACCTTTGCCAGTAATCGGAATTCTTACCTGAATATTAAAATGAGGCTGAATCAGCTCAAGTTTTATCTAGGCATTCGAGAACGTTTAAAGTACAAATTGCAACACATTTGGGAAATTTTCTGGTCATTAATCAGAGCATCTCAGCTAATTACTTAAGGAGTGATGATGTGCAGACCAAAAGCAATATAGAACCCATTTGAGATCTCCGGCTAGGGTAAGATAAGAGGTAAATGCCATACAGCAGCAGTTTAACCGACCAGGAATGAGCAATCATTGAACCTCTGATGCCCCAGAAAAAGCGCACTCGCCCCCCGAAACGGAATCCTCTTACTCCTCAAAGTTCTCACGGGTAATCAATGGCATCGCCCTAATTCCTGGCTACCAATTTATCTACCACTGCAATGAGGTTAGCGACGTTTTGAGCTTGCTGGTCAACCGGTGTCGCCTGTCGCTCAACCGTCCGTTCCAATCGGCTAACGGTTTCACTCAGCTTGCCAACCTCAATCGCCAAATTGTCAATCTTATTGCCCAAGCCGTCAATCCTGCCGCCTAACCGATCAATGCTCTCATCTACTTTTGTCATCGCGATCGCCCCTTACTTTCCTTTGCTAGTGGATGAATCTTTCTGTTTAGGCTGACGTTCCCTTGCTGCTATTGTCACCAAGGCTGCCGCAAGATTAGCGACAGTATAATTTTATACTAGTATCTCACTCAAGAAACGAAACTCATTGCCGCTTTATTCGTTTCGCAATCAGGCCAGATGGCGCGGCAATCAGAACTTTAGAACCATAAGGTAGCGTTAGTGACTGGACATTGGGAACGCTTGGTTGCATTGAATAATGCCCTCGATAAGGCAGAGCAACGCCGGGATGAGGTGTTAGAGCGATTGAGCGATCGAGTTGCCTACTTGCAAAATGATTCGCTGTTCATGAATGACCTGTTGCGCTTGGCTCAATCCAAACTCAAGCAGAACCAGCAACAACAGCCTGAGAAGCAGGGAGTCACCGTTACTGCCCTCGATGCCTTGGTGGATGCCTTCGATGCCGTGGGTGATTGGGAATTACCCGCGATCGCTCCCACCTCTGCCCTCGGTTGCTTACCGATGTAGACCGATCGCATAGGCTTTTTCGAGACTAGACCGCTTTTTCCCACCTATTTAGGAGACATCACCCATATGGAGCAGGTTCACAAACTCAAATGATCTAGTCCATACCAATAAACTTGTGCAACCCAAATGGAGACAATGGGAAAAGCAAGGAATTATTCCATTTTGGCTACCACCCTATTGCTCTGAGATGAATCAAATTGAAAACGAGTGAGAACATGTTAAAGAATTAGAAATTGCGGCGCGAATATTTGATGATGAACTGGAATTAGCCTATGCAGTGATACAAGTAGTAGAGTCAACAGGCGAACAAGGAGGATATATAGCTATGGTCAGAACACTTAGGACCTATCAAATGGCTGAACCGCCGATTCTGGGTAGGTGTTCTGACGCGCCTCGTTCGACTGAGCGCTCACGCCGAAGTCTGCCACGTTTCACATGGCGACGGCTATAGCGTTGAGCGATTTCGATTTGGTAGTGCATCAGGTAATGGTGGGGTATGTCACAAGGTCGTGCCACATCCAACGC